>Ga0256842_1001576_pt1 | contig 17964 bp, 15 predicted proteins | sample 4559240metaG_FD_185973 | JGI IMG/M metagenome (GOLD analysis project Ga0256842, IMG submission 185973) | Hydrothermal vent microbial communities from Guaymas Basin, Mexico - 4559-240 | ecosystem: Environmental > Aquatic > Marine > Hydrothermal vents | place: Mexico: Guaymas Basin | collected...
TATTGCAGGGATCCAGCAATATCCATAATCATTTAAAAAAACCCATCTTCCATAGTGGTCTAAATCATAAATTCCAACATAAATGTTGGTTTCAGGTATATATCTGCGAGATTGGGAATAGGTATATCTTGAGTCCCTCCTATCGCTCCAGAAGTCAAAGTCATCTAATTTTAAAGAATATAATTTTGAATAATTGCTTCCCCCATTTGAGATATATAATCCCCTGTGACTCTTTATTTTTTTATCAATAAATTCATTTTTAAAGTAGGCCCTACCATCTCTTACAAAGATTTTGAGGGTTCCATTTCTATAGATATCTATCCTTACATTTGAGGGAGTCCTTACCAATATGTTTCCCACTGAGGTGACAATTTCAAAATCCATATCTGAAATTGTCTTTAAAATGTAAGTTCCAGAGATGGCTTCTAATTTTACATAATCTTGATTTAAAATTGAAATGAAAAATTCACTGTTTGAATTAACCCTTAGGGCAGAACCGTCATCAAATTCCACCTCAGTTCGCCCATCTCTTCCAGTGACAATTCTACTTCCCTGAGTGATTGGTAGATTTATATCACAATTACTCCAGCCCCCATTTACATCCTCAAGTTGTACATTCCCCTTGACATAACTTATTCTCGGAATTTGATTGTAATAGGCTGAAAATATAAATATAACGGAAAATATTGATATTAAAAATGTGGTTAAAAGAATTTTTTTTATCATTTTTCAACCTCTTTTTTGGTCTAACATTAGTTAGATTTTGTTTCAGGTGTTCAGGTTCAACTATTCATCAGATTTTATCTTTATGGACTTTAAAAAGAGGTGGTCCTCAGGGGTTAAATTCAAATTTTTCCTGATACTTTTTTTTACCTCTAACACCATATCCTTCTGAGGAGAAATAATGATTAAAGATTTATTTTCTTCAGGAACCTTTTTGTCAGAGGGCTTTTTTATGGAAAATCTGCTTATAGTGATTTCAAAGTTTTCACTCAGAAACTTTTCCAGGATTTCCTTGAGTTTCTCATTTGCTTCCATTGAATTTCTAATTTCTTTTGCCAATTTCTGCAAATTTTTTTCAAAATCTTTCATATTACCACCCCTTAAGTTAACATTATACAATAATAAGATTTCAAAACATTAATTTTGTTTTAAAATTTTTTCAGCATCAACTTTTATTAAATTTAAATAATTATTTATTCTCTCACTTACTTGATTAAAACCTATACTCGTAAGTTTTTTTACAGAAAAGTCTTCAATATTGAATGAAGCCATTACGGTACCGGAGATTATACAATTTTTCAGATTTTCAAATGAAAAATCTCCAGTTGCAGCCAGATATCCCATAAAACCACCTGCAAAGGTGTCGCCTGCTCCTGTGGGATCCACGACCTTTTCAACAAGATATGCTGGAATTGCAAAGGCTCTGTCCTTTTCCATAAGGATCGCTCCATATTCTCCTCTTTTTATGAGAACTTTTTCAATTCCCATCTCTATTATCTTTTTTCCAGCAAGGACTGTATTTGATTCTCCAGTAAATAATTTTATTTCTCCTTCATTTATAAATAATATATTTATCCTTTCAAGTACTTTAAGCAGAGAATCTCTTTTATTTTCAATCCAGAAATTCATTGTATCAAGTCCAATAAATTCAGGATTTTTGATTTTATCTATGACCTTAATTTGTAAATCTGGATCAATGTTTGCGAGAAATAAATATTTGCAATTTTCATATTCAGAAGGAAGTTGAGGATTAAAATCCTTAAATACATTTAATTCTGTTTTGTGGGTTAGTGCCTCGTTGAAATTAGTGGTATATTCTCCTTCCCAGAAAAAAGTTTTCCCCTTTTTTCTTTCAATTCCCTTTATGTCTATTCCCCTGTCTAAAAAGTACCTGAAGTATTTTTCTTCAAAGTCTTCACCCACTACTGCCACTACACCCACATCTTTACAAAAAAAACTGGAAGATATACTACAGTAAGTTGCAGAGCCACCGAGAACTCTCTCTGCATATCCAAATGGGGTTTTAATGGAGTCAAAGGCAACAGAACCAACAATAACTAAATCCATGGTACCTCTCTTTAAGAAAAAAATAATTGAAAAAATACATTATCTATTCTATATATTTGCCAATAATTACATCCAGATCCTTTTTTATTTTAGGTGGAATTAAGGATTTATCAGTCATAATTGCGTTTTCAAGGGCATGATGACACTTGCAGTCTCTTTCTTCTGGTAGCAAATTTACAACTTCTTTAATTATTTTTTTTGCGTTTTCAATGTTTTTTTGTAAATTTCTTATTACAAGATCGACGCTTACTTCTTCTTCACTTTCAAACCAACAGTCATAGTCGGTTACAAAGGCAATGGTGACATAGCAAATTTCCGCTTCTCTTGCAAGTTTTGCCTCTGTGGCGTTTGACATTCCTATAACGTCAAAATTAAAGGTCCTGTACATGTTACTTTCTGCCTTTGTGGAAAATTGGGGACCTTCCATACAAATATAGGTTCCACCAACTTTTACAGGAATTTCTAAGGAATCGGCAGCTTTTTTCACATATGAGGTTAATTGAGGACATGTGGGGTGGGAAAATTGCACATGGGCAGAAATCCCATTTCCAAAAAAGGTGCTCTTTCTCATTTTTGTAATATCCACAAATTGATCTGGTAGAATTATGTCGAGGGGGGCATGTTCCTCCTTAAGAGAGCCCACAGAAGATACTGAAATAATTTCTCTAACTCCCAATTTCTTGAAGCCATAGATGTTTGCTCTGTAATTAATCTCATGTGGAAGAAATCTATGACCTCTACCATGCCTTGGTAAAAATGCGACCCTTTTACCCCCGAGGGTTCCTATTATATAGTTGTCACTTGTTTCTCCAAAGGGGGTTTCAATTTTCACTTCTTCGATGTCTGTGATTTCTTTAATGGAATAGAGGCCACTTCCCCCAATGATTCCAACCTTAATGTTACTCATGTTCCCTCCTCTTTTCACATAGTTCTATTAAAATTCCTCCCGTTGATTTGGGATGGATAAAGGCTATTTTTTTGTTATTTGCACCAACTCTTGGCTTTGAATCGATTAGTTTTACTCCATCTTTTTTTAATTTTTCCAGTTTTCCTTCTAAGTTTTTGACTTTAAATGCAATGTGGTGAATGGAATTTCCTCTCTTTTCCAGAAACTTCTGGATGGGAGATTCAGGGGATGTGGGCATAAGAAATTCTATATTGCTTTCACCACATCTAAACATGGCCACTTTGACTTTCTGCTCAGGTACTTCTTCAATTTCGAAATTTTCTATTTCAGAGATGAGGCCAAATATCTTTACAATTTCATCCAGGGATTTTACTGCAATTCCAATGTGATCTATCGAATCAAATTTATTGTTCATTTCTTTCTCCTAAAAAAAGGGAAATTTTTTCTTCTGCAATTTCATAGGGGCTTTCTCTATTCTCAATTATCTTATTAATTTCTACCTCCAGATTAAATTTTAATTCATTTGAAAATTTTTCAAACAGTTTTTCCTTTATATGTCTTATGAGTTTTTCTTTGAGTAGTTCTTTATGGTATCTTAGAAATTTGGTTGACTGGGAGAGTTTATTTTTCTTTTCCAGAATAATTTCAAATAACTTATCAACTCCCTTTCCTGTAAGAGCGACTGTTTTAACAATTTGGGGAAGTTCTTCTTCTTTTTTCGCGGATAACATTAAAAGTACATTTATTTCCTGTTCAAGTTTTGTGACACCATCTCTATCTGATTTATTTATTACAAAAATATCGCCAATTTCCATTATTCCAGCCTTAATTGCTTGAATATCATCACCCATTCCGGGAACCAGAACTACAATTGATATGTGTGCACTTTTGACAATGTCCACCTCATCCTGTCCCACTCCCACAGTTTCAACGATTATAAAGTCAAATCCAGCGGCATCAAGGAGCACTATCACATCATCGGTTGAAGAGGCAAGTCCACCTAAATTCCCCCTCGTTGCCATGCTTCTTATAAAAACCCCTTCATCGGTTGAATGGCGTTGCATTCTGAGTCTATCTCCAAGAATTGCTCCTCCACTAAAGGGACTTGTTGGGTCAACAGCAATTATGGCAACAGTTTTATCCCTTTTTCTTATTTCCCCAGTTAGTTTGTCAACAAGGGTGCTTTTCCCGGCGCCAGGAGATCCGGTTATACCTATTACTGTGGAATTTCCAGTATAGTGATAGGCTCTTTTTAAAATTTCTGTTCCTCTTGGTTCTCTATTTTCTATTAGTGAAATGGCTCTTGCTAAGGTTATTTTATTACCCTCTTTTATTTCTCTTAATATTTCTTCGCAACTTTTTTCTCTGAAAAAATTCATAAAAACCTCAAATCTGTTTTCAACAACCTAAAAAATGTTATCATAATAAACTGATGATGACAAATATTTTGAGGGATATGAAAAATTACACATGAGGAGTTTTGAGGAGGATGATGTGAGGAGAAAAATAAGTGGTTGGGGGCTTTACCCTGAGGTTGAAGCAGAAGTTTTTATGGTAAAAAAAAGAGATGAATTGATGGAAAAGATAAGTTCTGTCCAAAATATTATTGCAAGAGGACTTGGTAGGAGTTATGGAGATAGTTCTCTAAATGACCATGTTTTGGATTTTTCGAAGTATGATTTTTTTCTTGGATTTGATTCTGAAAAAGGGATTTTAAAGGTCACTTCAGGGGTTACCCTGGATGAGATTTTACGATTTGCCATTCCAAGAGGGTTCTTTTTAAAAATTACTCCGGGCACAAAATTTGTAACAGTAGGTGGTGCTATAGCCTCAAATGTTCATGGGAAAAACCATCATAGAGAAGGATCTTTTTCCAGTTGTGTTAAATCATTTAAGATTGTAGTTGGAGATGGAGAAATATTGGAATGTTCCCGCGAGAAAAATAGTGATCTATTCTGGTATACCTTTGGTGGAATGGGGCTAACTGGAGTTATTATTGAAGCTGAAATTGAGCTTAAGAAAATAAATTCAGTGAAAATTGATTACAGGGGAATAAAGGCTGAAAATTTAGATGAAGTCTTTAAGTTGTTTGAGGAAAATGCAAATTATACATATTCTGTGGCGTGGATAGATTGCCTGAAAGGAGGAAAATCTCTGGGAAGGTCGATTTTAATGCTTGGAGAACATGCGGATGATGGGAATTTGACATTGATGGACAAAAAGGAGATTGCCGTACCATTTTTTTTCCCCTCCTTTGTTTTAAATAAGATGACTGTTAAGGCCTTTAATACCCTTTATTATTCAAAACAAATTGGAAAATATTCTGAAAAAAAAATGGATTTTGATAAGTTCTTTTACCCTCTGGATTCAATTCTGGAGTGGAATAAAATGTATGGCAGAAGAGGGTTTTTCCAATATCAATTTGTTTTGCCTGAGGATAGAAGTTTTGATGGACTTAAAGAAATTCTTGAAGAAATTTCAGGTTCTGGCTATGGTTCTTTTCTGGCCGTATTGAAATTATTTGGGGAAGAGGAAGCGCCCTTTTCCTTTCCAATGAAGGGTTATACCCTTGCCCTTGATTTTCCCCTTTCAGAGGAAACATTGCAATTGGCAGAAAAACTTGATAAAATTGTTTTGAAATATGGTGGAAGACATTATCTATCTAAGGATAGTAGAATGAGTGGCGATATCTTTAAAGAAGAATATGGAGAGAGCATGAAGTTTTTCCTGAAGGTGAAGGAAAGATATGATCCCGGAGAAAAATTTTCATCCATCCAGTGGAGGAGGTTGTTTAAATGAAGGTTTTAGTTGTTGGTGCAAATTCTGATGTTTCAAGGGAACTTTTAAATTTGTTTGCTGCAGAGGGAGATGACCTTATTTTGCTTAGCAGAGATGTGGAAAATTTGAAGTTATTAAAAAAAGATATAGAGACAAGATATGAAGATGTAAAAGTTGAGGTTGACTATCTTGATGTGACGGATAAGAACAGTTTTAACCCAATTTTTGATAAATTCAAAGAAGTTGATTGTTTAATATACATTGCCGGTTACCTTGGGGATAATGAACGAGCCCTTTTGGATATGGAAGAGGCAGAGAAGATTTTAAATACTAACTTTACAGGTGCTGTCTTATTTATCAACCACTTTGCCATGGAATTTGCAAAAAGAGGTAGTGGCATTATTGTGGGGTTTTCTTCGGTGGCAGGTGATAGGGGAAAGAGTTCAAATTTTATTTATGGTTCTGCTAAAGGTGGATTTTCAGTATATTTACAGGGGCTAAGGAATTATCTTTTTAAAAAAGGGGTGAAGGTATTAACTGTTAAACCTGGTTTTATTGCCACCAAGATGACAGAAAATATGGTTTTGCCTAAGGCTTTAACTGCTTCTCCACAAGAGGTTGCAAAGGATGTTTTTAGGGCCATAAAAAAGGAAAAAGATATAGTTTATACTAAGTGGTTTTGGAAATTTATTATGTTGATTATAAAATTAATCCCCGAGAGAATTTTTAAGAAAATGAATATGTAAAAATGATGGTTTTTATTATGAAATTTTTAAAATTTCTATTCTCCATTTTTATCTTTATTCTATTTGCTTTGAATTTGACGATTTCGATTTTCACCTTTTTTGATTCCAAATTTTTAACAGATTTTGTCGCTTCTTTTTTGAAAGGAATTTTGGGTGGGGCCTATTTTCTAATTATTTATAGTAAATACCTTGTTGTGACGGGATTTTGGAGCATTCTTATAAATTCCTTTTTCTTTATTGTATCGTTCATTTTTATGGCCAGGGCCTATAAGGAGATGGTTGGTAGAGGGAAAATCCCTCATGAAGAAGAGGCGAGTATTATTGATTATGCTTTAAAAACCGGTAAAAATATTAAAAAGGCGATAAAGATTGCTAAGAAGATGGGGGATATTGAATCTTTAGGGTTCTTATATCTTCTAAAGGGAGATAAATTAAAGGCTTTCTACTATTTGAAAAATTTAGATCTGGAGGATTTTGGTAATAAAAGGGATTTTTTGAAAGTTTTTGAACTGTACAAGACGTTCATTATTCCTTTTGTTGAATCCTGGAAGAAAAAAAGTTCATTTAAAAAATTTGTATGGCGTCTCTTTAATTTTTCTTCTCCCAATCCTGAGTATCTGGATTCGGAACTTTTAAGAGATGGTATTTATAGAAATGCCTTTTACTATTATTTGGAGAAAAAGAAATTTTATAAGGCCCTTGAAGTTGTAAAGGAATATGGAGATGTTTCCCTTGCAAATGTGCTAATAGGTGCTGTAGAGGAAGAAAGAAAGCGAATAAGAAATGAATATGATGCCACTGGTAAGTTTTTTATTAATGGGGAGTTGGAATCAGTTGAATTTAATCCCGCTGATTTATATAAATTACTTGAAGTTTTGTATGATATAACGGGAGATAGAGAGAAAAAGAGTGAAATTCTTTTAAAACAGAAAAAGATAGAAGAGGCTGCAAAGGAACTTCTGAAGGATGGAAAATATAGAAGGTGTGCAGAGGTTTATTTCTCTTTCGATAAATATGAAAGGGCTCTTGAAGTAATTGACAATATAGAAGACGAAGAAAAGAAGATAGAGGAACTTTTGCTTAAGTTGAAAATTTTGATTAAATTGGGGCTTAGTAAAAAGGCAATAAGATTTTTTAAAAAGTTTGAAGATATATTTTATGATTCTCAGGATTTTAATATTTTAATGGAAGTTGGAAAGTTGTGTTCTGAGTTAAAATTGGGCGATGAAGCGATAAAATTTTTAAAAAAGGCTGAAGAAATTGATCCAATTAAATTCTCAAGAAATGATGGAGCTTTGATTTTGGGTGAATTGATGGAAGAAAAAAGTGCTTTTGAGGGGATTGAGAAGAATCTGGAAGTTTATTCTGAAACAAATCCTAAATTTTTCATTGAAGAAGAAGTGAACAATTTGAGTATTACAGATTCCACAGAAGAAGATCTTGAACTTTTTGATTCTTCCTATGTAATTTCCGGAAGATATGAACTTATTGAAGAACTTGGCAGAGGTGGTGCGGGTGTTGTCTATTTGGCAAGGGACAGGGTACTTGATAGAAAGGTGGCTATTAAGGAATTGAAGAAAATATCTGAAGTTAAAGATGATGAGAGGATAAAGGAATTTTTTAGAGAGGCAAGATTACTTGCAAAATTGAATCATCCCAATATTGTTCAGGTATATGATATTTTAAAGGATGAGAGAACATATAAAGATAGAAGTGGGGATAAGAAAACCATTGAAAAATACTATATTGTCATGGAACTTGTGGAAGGAATGTCCCTTGAATCAATAATAAATGAAATGGCTCCCATGAAGCCTGAAAATGCCATACCTATAATTTTAAAGGTCCTTGACGGATTGTATTTTGCACACAGGAAAGATGTTGTACATATGGATATAAAGCCTGCTAATATTTTGATCACCTATGACGATAAGATACCTAAAATTACAGATTTTGGAATTGCAAAGGCTATGTTTTCACTGTTTAATCCAGATGATAAGTTCAGAGGAACTCCTAAGTATGTATCTCCTGAAGTTATTCTGGGAAAAACTGTGGATGAAAGGGCAGACATATATTCTCTGGGGGTTACTTTTTTTGAGATGTTAACTGGAGAAATTCCATATGATAAAAATGTGAGTAGTGTAAAGGAATTTATTCAAAAAAAGATAAATTCTAAACCCTATAAATTGTCTAAATTTGTAAGTGGTGTAGATGAAGAGTTGGAGAGAATTGTTCTTAAATCGCTGGCACATGATCCTGATGATAGATACTCCTCTGCCATATCAATGAAAAGAGATCTTGAAAAATATTTAAAGAGTAAAAAATGAAATTTTGAGGTGTTGATATGAAAAGTTATAGAAAAGAACTCTGGTTTAATACTAAAAATAGGTTTGAATTGATAAACATTACCCCTCTGGTGGAGGAATGTGTGAAAGAAAGTGGAATAAAGGAGGGGTTTTGTCTTGTAAACTCCATGCATATAACTTCTTCTGTTTTTATAAATGATGATGAACCTGGACTTCACAGAGATTATTTAAGATGGCTTGAAGAACTTGCACCCCATGAGCCAATAGAAAGGTATGAACACAATAGAACAGGTGAGGATAATGGTGATGCCCACTTAAAAAGACAGATAATGGGAAGAGAGGTTGTTGTGGCAATTACAAAAGGAAGGCTTGATTTTGGGCCCTGGGAACAAATTTTTTATGGGGAGTTTGATGGAAGAAGGAGAAAAAGGGTTCTTGTCAAAATAATAGGGGAATAGTTGATTTGAAGGTAATAGAGATTGAAGTCTCAAAATTAAAATTAGATACGCCATTTAACTATTCTTTTTTCCCTGAAGAGGAATTTTCCTTTTTAAAAGAATCCATTAAAAGATTGGGGGTATTGTCTCCCATTTTCATATTTAAAGAGGAAAAAGAGTTTATTCCATTTTCTGGTTTTAAAAGAATTTTTTTTTCCAACGAAAATGATAATATTCCTGCCATCATTTTTGATGAAAGAGATCCCGCTGAATTGTTTAAAATTTCAATTTTTGAAAATATTTCCCATAGAACTTTAAATTATGTTGAAATTACAAAAATAATTAAATCTTTGATCTCTTTTGGCATTGTAGAAGATAAATTATATGGAGAGTTTTTCCCTTTTCTTGGATTAAATGCAAATAAGGTGGATCTAAATTTTTTTGAAAATATTTTTCTCCTGAACCTTGATTGTAAAAAATACATTGCCAGGGGAGACTTTTCAGTGAAATCTTTAAAGATTTTGTTTAAATTTCCCAGGGATATAAGAAGCACCATATTTTTGCTTTCCAAGAGGTTGTGTCTGAATAAGAATAGGGAAGTTATATTTTTAAACCACCTTTTTGAATTGTGGAAGAAGGGTGAGGAAATTGGGATGGTATTTAAAAGGGTCGAGGAATTTCTTAAAGAGGATATTCCTTTACCTCAAAGAGCCGATAAAGTTTTAAACTATCTGGAGTCTAAGAATTTTCCCCTGCAGTTTTCCTATAGAAAGAAATTTTATAAGTTTTTAAAGGAATTTAATTGCCCTGGTGATGTGAAAGTCTTTTACCCCCGGAGTTTTGAGGAAAGGAAGTTGAGAATGGAAATTAATCTAACTCCTGAAAATTTAAAAGATGTAATTGTATTTTTGAAGGAGATGAAGGATAATAATTTTTTTAAAGGGATGAGTGAACTGATTTAGTATGAAGAAAATTTTATATGTTGAAGATAATCTTGACAACTTTAGATTGGTAAAGGCAATTCTTGAAAATAAGGGTTATAAAGTTTTTGGAGCAGAGGATGGACTTGAGGCTATATCAAGGGCTGAAGAGATAAAACCAGATCTAATTTTAATGGATATTGCAATCCCTGGAATGGATGGATTTGAAGTTACAACAAGGTTGAAGGCTACCAGAGATTTAAGTAATATTCCTGTGATAGCAATTTCTGCAAAGGTCTCCAAAAAAAATAGAGACCTTGCCCTTGCTGTGGGATGTATTGATTTTATTCCAAAACCTATAGATCCTTTTAGTTTTCCCGGTAAAATAGAGGCAATTCTATCCGGGAAGGGTTCCCTTTTACAGAAAAAGAATGTGCTTGATAAGGAAGTATTTAGGGAATTATCTAAAAAAATGGTGTCTTCCCTTGAAACGAAGGTTAATCAGTTGACAGAGGTCAATAGGAGATTGAAGGATTCTGAAAGGAAATATAGAAGTCTCGTTGAAAATGTAAATGTTGGTATATGGTATTTTTCAAGGGATGAAAAGACCATATTTTTAAACAATAAAATGAAGGAAATTTTAGAGTTTAAGGGTATAGCTCCAATTTCCATAAAGCCCTTTTTAACCAGAGATGAGTATGAAAAATTTAAAAATCATTTGAAAGAATGGGAAAAGGGAAGAATTGACACATTTACCCTTGTATTGAGGACACCTAAAAAGAAGGAAAAATTTTTACTTGTCTCCGGGACATTTGTTCAATCTGAAATGTATGAAGAAGGTGGATATCTAATTTCATTTTTAGATATTACAGAGAGAAAAAAACTTGAGCGTCAAATCCTACAGATGCAAAAACTTGACAGTATGGCTACTTTAACTGCAGGGGTATCACATGATTTTAATAACATTCTGTCTATTATTAAGGCGAATTTGGATTTAATTTTAAAGAAAGAAAAATTAAGTGAAAATTTAAGAACGAAACTGGATAACATATATGTTGCTGTGAATAGGGGAATTAATATTACAAAAAATCTTCTGGCTTTTTCAAGATCGGGCCCAGCCAATTTTGTAAAAGTTGATCTAAAGAAGGAACTGTTGGATTTTGTAGAATTTTTTTCAAACTATAAAAGGGGAGATATAAAGGTTTATTATGATTTTGAAGATGTTCCTCCTATCCTCGCTGATAAAGCCCAGATTGGACAAATATTGCTAAATCTTGCCACAAATGCCCAGGATGCAATGGAGGAGGGAGGTGAGATAAGATTTTATTTGCGGAAGGAATTTGTGGAGAATAGGGACCTATTAGAGCAATTTAATGCGAAGGGAGGAGAATACGTTCTTATAGTGGTTGAAGACACTGGAAGTGGAATTTCTCCTGAAATTATGGATAAGATTTTTGAACCCCTTTTTACCACCAAGGAACCTGGAAAGGGAACGGGGCTTGGCTTAAGCACTGTTTTTGGCATAGTTAAAAGACATGGCGGTATGATAGATGTGAAGTCTAAACCCGGTGTTGGCACTTCTTTTTATGTTTATTTCCCTGTGATAGATAAAGAGAAAAATAGTGAAGAAGAATTATCATTCAATTTAAAGGATGGAAAATTCATTTCTCTTTTACTTGAAGATGAACCTTCAATAAAGGATTTTCTTGAAGAATCTCTTTCTGATTTGGGAATAGAGGTTATTTCCTGTATAAAATTTGATGATTTCATGAAGGAATTGGAGAGAGGTGTTGGATTTGATCTTGTATTTGTAGATTTTAGTGCTGTAGGAGATGAGAATCTGGATAGATTGAGGAAGAAACTTATGGATTTTGAAAATGTGATTTTTATGAGTGGTTATTCAGTTGGGGAGATAAAGAAAAAAGTGGGGGATAGTTTTGAAATTAAGTATTTTTTAAAAAAGCCTTTTGGCTTAGATGATATTGAAAATATTTTGAAAAAATTTTTTAACGAGAAGGGGAACTCCTGTTAAAATTGATTTTTTTAGATTTATGCCTTAATTCTTTTTTTAGGGAGGTAATTGTGATTAAAAATGATATTGTAAGTGAAATCTCTGAGAAAATGTCTATTCCAAAATCAAGGGCAAAAAAAATAGTGGATACCTTTTTTGATGAAATTAAGTTTGGGTTGAAAGAAAGTGAAAGGGTTGAACTTAGAGGATTTGGAATTTTTGTGGTTAAGAATAAAAAAACTGGAGTTGCAAGAAATCCTCGTACCAATGAAGAAGTGGAAATAAAAAAGGGGAAAACTGTTAAATTCAGGGCTGGAAAGAATTTAAAATTTTAAAAAATAAATTTAATGGGGTGTTAGATATAAATAACATCTATTTTAAGACCCACAGAAAAAACATATTTATTGCGGTTGTTCTTTTTATTATTTCTTTTTTGACCATAACGGTGGCAGGGTATGGATGGTTTCTTGAATATAAATTTTCGATTGAAGAATATTTTTCTTTTATAGAATTATTAAAGGATTTTCTTTCTCTTAAGTTTTTTTTATATGGGATTTTTTATTCTATTCCACTAATGGTGATTTTACTTGCACATGAATTTGGACACTTTTTTATGTGCCGGAAATACGACCTTGACGCCACTCCACCATTTCTAATTCCCTTTCCTTCTTTGCCTTTTTTCTTTCAAACTTTTGGTACTCTTGGTGCCTTTATAAAGATTAAAGAGCCATTTAGAAATAGATATGAACTCTTCGATGTGGGGGTTTGGGGCCCCCTTGGAGGATTTATTTTTTTATTGCCTACCGTATTTATAGGGATTTATGCTTCTTATCCGATATTAAATTACCAGTTAAATAGCGGTGATATTATTCTTGGGGAACCTTTAATTTTTAAAATTGCTGAAAAAATATTTTTCCCTGATTATCAAAATCTAATTTTACATCCAGTGGGTTGGGCTGCTTTTATAGGATGCGTTGCCACGAGTTTGAATTTGATACCAATAGGACAACTGGATGGTGGACATATTGTATATGCCCTTTTTGGTAGGAAGGTCCATTTTATTGTTTCAAGAATTTCATTTTTTTGCTTGATTTTACTTTCATTTCTTTCCTGGCCAACCCCATCCTATCTATTTTTTGCCGTAATTGTTTTTTTCCTTGGGCTTGACCACCCCCCATTATACTTTGAATACAATTCTCCAGATTATAAAAGATATATTTTAGGTCTGGTTTCATTTTTAGTTTTTATTTTGACATTTATTCCCATACCAATTAAAATCATTAAGTAGAAAGATTATATTAAAGATGGAGATAGAGATGAGCAAAAAGGTTTTATTTTTTGTTTTGTTAATTTTGATTTTTTCACTTAATATTTTTTCAATTGATGTTGAAAAATTTTTATTGAAAGATGGAGATTTATATTTGATTTCAAAGAACATGGATAGTTTAAATGAAGTTGTTTTTTCTTCAATAGGAAGAATATATGATGAGACTAAAAATAGGAGTGAATGGGGTGAAATTTTTCAAAATAATAATTTGAAGAAATTTAATTGTGCAATATGTGTAAAGTTGCCAGATAAAATAGGAGTGGGTTCCCTCCTTTTTGAAATGGTCCTGGAAGTTAAAGACAAAAAAAGTTATAGAGATTTAAAGGATATTTTTCAGAAAAAATTTTCCCTTATTAAGGGTGAGAAATTAGCTGATTTTTTTATTTTTTCAGGTGGTAAAAAAAATATTCAATGCGCATTTAATGATGAAAAAAATTTAGTATTTGTGGGAAATGGAAATCTTGTTAAGGAAGGAATATCTTCTTTTCTTTCAGGTGGGGGCTTTGACATTAGAGAGAAACGGGAAATACTTGAAAATTTGGATAATACAAAGGATATTCTGAGTCATTCTTCATTGATTTTTGTCGATTTTAGAGCTTTAGAAGAGGCAATTGATTATCTTTCAAAAAGTTTAGATGAAAGTAAAAAATTGAAGAGTAAATCTGATTCAAAGGATGAGAAAAATCCCTTTGGAGAGATGTTTGCCAATATGTTTACGGGCAGTAACGTCAAGAATTTTTTTAAAAATTGTGGTGTTATGGATGTAAAGTATCTGTTTTTCCGTTTAAAGGATGGAAAAAAATCTTATAGTGCAAGGGAGTTTCTTAAGGTTGAAAGCAATGGGGATACTCTTATAAAGAAGATTTTAGATTTTTACGTTTCTGACAGGTCCTATGAAAAGGTGATTAATAATATTCCTGGAGGGTATAATACTGTTTTATATGGAAGATTACCGATTTCAATTTTTTTGAATAAATTTAAAGAAGTAATTGCAAAGTCCTTTGGCCCCCAGATGAAGACCATGCTCAATTCCTTTTTAGGTATGGCGGATATGCAGACTTCCATCTATGTGGGACTTACCACTGGTGAGATTATGGACCTTTTGGGAAATGATTTTTTATATATTTCAAATTATGGAAAAGGATTGAAGAATGAAAACTTTGGAGTTTCTATATTTTTTCCCAAAAAAATAGATCTCCTGGATAAGATGATTAAAGCCCTTAAGGATATGAAATATAAGGATTTAAATATTGTTGAGAAAAGTGTTAATGGGAAAAAGGAGTTTACCTTTAGCTATAAAAAATATAAGTTATATCTGTTGGAGGACCTCAATTTTTTTGCGGTATCTCAGAGTGAGAAGAGTTTGTTAGATTTACAAAACGCCCTAAATGAACCTGAATATGGTGTAAAAAAGGATTTCAGAAATTTTTTGCTTAATAAAGACATTGTTTCCTTTGGATATGGAGATATATTTAAAGTTTTTCAAAAAGACGTTATGGATCTTGTCTTTATGAGGGGAAAATCCAGTAGTGTCACCGCATTAAATTTAAAACTTTCACCTGAGGATGTTTTTTCAAATTGGAGATATTCATATGTAGAAAGTGATGGTGTACATTCTGTTTACAACATAAATAGGGAATATTTTAAGGGATTTATGGATAAACTGGTTTCATATTTTATTATGAAAATAAAATCAAGTAGAGAAAAGGAAAAGGAACTGAAAAAAAGTGGAGAAAGTGGTAAAGATAAGTAGGGAAGAGTTTGAGGAGATAGTATATAGGGGGCTTGAAGAATTACCAGGGGTTTTTAAGGAATTTTTGGATAATGTGGCTGTGGTTGTTGAAAATGCTCCCTCAAAGGAAATTAGGAAAAAGTTGAATTTAAACGATGGTGATTTGTTGTTTGGCCTTTATGAGGGGGTTGCTCTCACTAACAGGAGTTTTTTTTCACCTCTATCCTATCCAGCGAGAATAACCATCTATATGAATCCCATATTGTCTGTTTCAAAAAATGAAGAAGATGTAAAGAATAGAATTATAAAAACAGTGATTCATGAAATTGCCCATCACTTTGGAATGGGCGATGATTATTTGCATTCGATTGGTTATTAGGAGATTCTTTAGGGATTAAAATATTTATATTTAATAAAAATCTGAAAAAAGGAGATTCTTTCAATTTTGCATGAGGTCAATTCCCCCAATTTCCATCCACTCTTTTTCATACTTATTTAATTTTTTTTATTTGCCTACTCAAACATCCTCCTTAATGACTTATAGAAGGGTAGAGAGATGTACTTAGTTGTTAGTTTCTTTCAGAAGACTTTATATTTACCAGATTTGAATTTTTTTTCTTGCTTGTTCACCCTAAAAACCACCCTAAAGGTTTATAGAAGGAAAAGTGGATTAATCTTACTTATTAGCCTCTGCCAGAAAATTTTAAGTGATTGCCAGAATTTAGTTTTTTTCTCTTATTTGCCTTCCTCAAAAGCCTATAAAAATTTCTGAAAAAATAGTGCCAGACAAAAAAATTTTTCTCTTTCTTTTCTACAAACCCATGGTGGGATTGTGTGGGGTACTTCTGCCTGATATTTTCTCCGGATTTCAAATCTAAAATCTTGTCTGACACTTTTTTAAGATTCAGGTCTGTTTCCATTCCTCTCCGAATAATCCCATTACTCCTCCAAATGCCATCCAAGAAGGCTTATAGGATGGTAAGAAAATACTTAATCTTTTAGTTTCTGCCAGAGGATTTTTCCCTCACTGTATTTTAATTTCTTTTTCATTTGCTCTCCATATGTGTTTTCTAAAGGCTTATAAAAGGAATGTTTATTTAAGTTGTTGATTAACTTAGTTTTTGCAAATTTTTTTCCTTTAATCTCTCAAAGGAGAAAATTCTGGGGTTCCTTAGAGTTTTTTTATTAATAGAAAATCTATCCTGTAAGTTGAGAGATCCACACCTAAAACTTTTATTAAAACTTTATCGCTAATTGTAAAAGTAGTATTACCCTTTTCTGAAATGAGTTGCTGTTTTTTTTCATTGAATATGTAGTAACCTTTAAGTGTGTGTACCGGAACAAATCCTTCTATAAAATAATCTATAAGTTCAACATAAAAACCATTTTCCCTTACAAAGCTTATGAATCCTGTAAAGATTTCTCCAATTTTTTCCTCCATAAATTTACACTTTTCAAATTTTATGGCATCTCTTTCTGCTTCCGTTGCTTTTTTCTCTCTTTCTGAAATGTGTTTAGCAATTTCTTTAAGAGGTAGATTGATTTTCTTCCTCCTTTTGATGGCCCTTTTTAGTATTCTGTGATTTATAAGATCTGCATATCGTCTTATGGGAGATGTAAAATGTGTGTAGTTTTTTAGAGAAAGTCCAAAGTGCCCCACATTTTTTTCACTATAAATTGCAAGTTTAAAACTTCTCAACATTTGGTAAAGCAGAAAATCTCCCATCTGGGATTCCCCCAGGATATCAGATATTATTTGGAATTCCTTTGGAGTTAATTTTTCAAGATTTAATTTAAAGTCATAGCCAAAAAATTGAATGAATTGGAGAAAATCTGAAACTTTTGCAGGATCTGGAGGCTCATGTACTCTGTAAAGTAATGGGTAACCCCTTTCTGTCAAAAATTCGGCAACAGAAATGTTTGCTGCTATCATGAATTCTTCTATTATTCTGTGTGATAGAAATCTGCTTGCTTTGTAAACTCCTATTACATTTTTACCTTTAAATTCAAATTTTTCCTCAGGAAGATCAAAATCTATTGCTCCCCTTTTCCTCCTTGCCTTATAAAGTATTTCACATAATTCTGCCATTAGAAAAAATTGAGGTACTAAATCCTCATATTTTTTCTGGAGTTTTTTATCTCCTTCTAAGATTTTTTGTACCTCACTATAAGTCATTCTCTTATAACTTTTAATAAAGGATTTATAAAATTTCCTTTTTACAATTTTCCCTTCAGGATTTATTTCCATTATAACTGAAAATGTCAATCTTATTTTGTTGGGACGAAGAGAACATATATCATTTGAAAGTATTTGGGGAAGCATGGGGATAGCCCTATCAGGTAGATACACAGATGTTCCCCTTTTAAATGCTTCTTTGTCAAGCATTGAATCTGGTTTTACATAGTGGGAGACATCTGCAATGTGAACCCCTAAATAGTAATTTCCATTTTTAAGTTTTTTAACTTCTACAGCATCATCAAAATCCTTTGCATCTTCTCCATCAATTGTTACTATCTTATTTCCGGAAAAATCCTTTCTCTTTTTCAATTCTTCTTCAGAAGGTGAAATTGCAATCCTTTCTGCTTCTTTTAGTACTTCCTGTGGGAAAAAATCGGGGATTTTATGCCTTTTTAAAATTATTTTGTACTCAACATCCCTTAATTTTTTTTCTCCCAGGACTTCAACTATTTTGCCGTTTGGACGAGTATGTTTTTCAGGGGGAGTTAGAATCT
>Ga0256842_1001577_pt1 | contig 17956 bp, 19 predicted proteins | sample 4559240metaG_FD_185973 | JGI IMG/M metagenome (GOLD analysis project Ga0256842, IMG submission 185973) | Hydrothermal vent microbial communities from Guaymas Basin, Mexico - 4559-240 | ecosystem: Environmental > Aquatic > Marine > Hydrothermal vents | place: Mexico: Guaymas Basin | collected...
GGGAAGAGAACTATTATATTCCAGATTTAGACAATGCCACTATATCAGAAGAAGCGTTAGATGCCTTTGATGTGGAGTACATAGATGTATTGGCGTTATTGTGGCAAACTGGGTATTTGACATTTAAGGATAGGTTAGTGGATGATGTAGGGGCAGTGACCTATCAACTTTGTATACCCAATATAGAGATCCAGTTGTCTTTAAATCACCTATTTATAGATTATCTGACCAATCAAAGACATGTAAAATACCAGTATAGGAGTTCTATAAAAGAAAGACTTCAAAAAAGGGACTTTGATGGATTTGTAGAGGTATTGAAATCTATATTTTCATCAATACCCTATGAGAATTATGTAAATAATGTAATATCACGTTATGAAGGGTATTATAGCAGTGTGATATATGTATATTTAAAGGCACTTGGTTATGAGACAGTAGCAGAAGATACTACAAACAAGGGTCGCATAGACTTAACCATAAAGACAGATTCAATGGTGGTGATAATAGAATTTAAGGTAGATAGTAAAGAAGAGCCAATAAAGCAGATAATAGAAAAGAGATATTATGAGAAATACGAATCAGAAGGCAAGGAGATATATTTAATAGGTATAAAATTTGACAGCAAAGAAAAGAATATATCAGAGTTTAAGTGGATAAGACATAAATGAAATGTACAAATTATATGAAAAATTGGCATATTAATTTGTTCTATAGAGATTTAAAGTTTTTTGTGCTTTGTTGATTATTATAACTTCTTAATTCAAACTGGAGGTATTCCATGTCAATTAAATTTATAGATCAAATAGATATAAAAGGGAAAAGGGTCTTGGGTAGATTTGATTTTAATGTCCCTATAAAGGAAGGAGAAATTCAGGACGATTCCAGGATTAAGGCAGCACTAGATACTATAAAATATATTTTAGATAATGGTGGAAAACTTATTGCCTGTTCACACCTTGGGAAACCAAAGGGGAAAAGGGTTGATGAGTTGTCTTTAAAGCCAGTTGCCCGCCGCCTAAAAGAACTTTTAGGAAAAGACGTGAAGATGGCTAATGATTGTATAGGAGATCAAGTATTGTCTATGGTAAATGAATTAAAGGAAGGTGAAATCCTTTTGCTTGAAAATTTAAGATTTCACAAAGGAGAGACAGAGAATGATCCTGAGTTTAGTAAGGAACTAGCCAAGTTGGCAGATGTATATGTAAATGATGCCTTTGGGGTGGTTCACAGAAAACATGCATCAGTAGTAGGTATTTGCGACTATGTGGACATTGTGTGTGGAGGCTTTTTAATTAAAAAAGAAGTAGAGTATTTGAGTAATTATCTTGCAAAGCCAGAACATCCCTTTGTGCTTATTGCTGGAGGAGCTAAGGTCTCCACTAAATTAGGGGTGTTGAATAACCTTTTAGATAGAGTAGATATGATTTTAATAGGTGGAGCAATGGCAAATACATTTAGAAAGGCCCAGGGCTATCCAATTGGCAGTTCCATTTATGAAAAAGATCTGTTAGATGAGGCACTGAAAATAATAAATAAGGCAAAGGAGAAAGGAGTGGCCTTTTATCTTCCTGTTGACTATGTCATGGGTAAAGATATAAATGATCAAGTTCCATTGGGAGTATTTCCCTATCAAAATGTGGATCCAGATGGGAAGATCTTTGATACTGGACCTGCAACCCATGCCTTATATTCTGAGGTGTTAAGGGAGGCTAAGACAGTTGTGTGGAATGGGCCAATGGGGGCATTTGAAAATCCTACGTTTTCTCAAGGTTCCTTTGGCATAGCCCAGAGCGTTGCTGCTGTATCAGGCACTACTATTGTTGGTGGGGGGGATACAGATAATCTTATTCATAAGTGTAAACTTCAAGATAAAATAACTTTTATATCAACAGGTGGAGGATCTTTTTTGGAATTTTTAGAGGGTAAACAACTACCAGGTCTAAAGGCACTAGGATTATACGATTAAAATAAGGAGAAATCTCTATGAAAAAATTAATGGCTGCTAATTGGAAGATGCATAAGACACAGGATGAAGCAAAAAATACAATTAAGGATCTTATAAATATTTTGGGGAGAGAGTTGGATGTGGATAGGGATGTTTTAATATGTCCCCCATATACATCGTTAAAGGTTGTTGCAGAGGAGATAAAAGATGTAAATTACATGTATTTAGGAGGACAAAATTTTTACCCAGCAAAAGAGGGCGCATATACTGGTGAGATATCCCCTCAGATGTTATTGGATGTTGGGTGTTCATATGCACTTGTGGGTCATTCAGAAAGAAGGTATATCTTTTCTGAAACAGATGAGCTTTTAAAAGAGAAGGTAAAATACGGCCTTGAGGTTGGGTTAAATATAATATTTTGTATTGGAGAAAAAATAGAACAGAGAAGGTCAGGACAGGTGGATCAGGTGTTAAAATCCCAGCTAAGTGTATTAAAAGATATAAATAATATCTCAGGGATAGAAGATCGTCTTGTAATTGCCTATGAGCCAGTGTGGGCCATTGGCACTGGAGAGGTTGCAGGAGAAAAGGAAATCTTTGAGGCGCACAAAATCGTCAGGAGTGAGCTAAAAAATATATATGGAGATGCTGGAAATTCCATCAGGATTTTGTATGGTGGTAGTGTAAAACCAGATAATGCATCAGATATAATTGGTATTGACAATGTGGACGGAGTCCTGGTAGGAGGAGCAAGTTTGAGTGCTGATAGTTTTAGCAAAATAGTTACTGCTTAAAAGTCTAGAGGGAGGAGAAAGTTGGAGACTCTACTACTTGTAATTCATTTTATTGCATGTATTTTTTTGATTATTTTAATCTTACTTCAAAGGGGCGAAGAGGGAATGGGGGTAATATTTGGAGGCCCTAGTTCATCTACCTTTTTTGGAAGCACAGGTGCTGGGGGTTTTTTGGTTAAAATGACTGTGATCTTTGCAATTGTGTTCTTTTGCACCTCACTGGGGTTTACAATTTATGATTCATCTAAAAAGCTACAGAGTCAACATTCTGTGATTTTAGAAAAGCCCATAAAGGTAAATAAAACTCCTGTAGTTCCAGAAAAAAATAAAAATAAGGCAAAAAAATAAAAAGAAAATTCTAGACAACTGAAAAAAAATTTTATAAAAAAATTTTGCTTTTGATGCCGAGGTGGTGGAATTGGTAGACACGCTATCTTGAGGGGGTAGTGGGCATGCGCCCGTGAGGGTTCGAATCCCTCCCTCGGCATAAAGGACTGGCATAAAAATGCCAGTCCTTTTTTTATTGAAAAAACAACAAAATAATCGCCAGAGCAACGTAACTTACTAAAAATGTCAAATAACTTTTTTTAATCCTTAATGACAAAATTCCCCCTATAAAAGAGAGGGCCCAGAGAGCTGGCCAATTTATTTCTGCACCCTTAGATAAGGGTATATAGGTGTGTATTATGCTTAGAGCTTTCATTATAATGATGCAAGAGATAAAAAACACACTTGTATTTATTAATAGAAGCTGCGTAAGTGAGTTAATAAGTCTATGTCCAAGGTGATAGGAGGGGAGTGTTATAATTTTTTTTGTTATTTTATCGTAGTCTTTATTTTGTGCCATCCTGTGAAGCCTTTCTAACCATTTTCCAATATATGCAAATGGGATGGCGATGAGAAGTAAAATGTAAAATATATTTGGGTTAATTATGGAAGTGTTACTACTTATGGCAAGGGTGAGAAACAGGGGGAATTGCCTTTGAGGAGGGATATATGTGCCTGCAGGAAGAGAGTCCATCCATAGGAGCTCAAAGAAGATTCCTGTGCCTAAGCAAAGTTGGATATCCTGACCAAAAAGACCAACTATGAGCGATATTGTTATAGGTCTGTCAACTAGTCCTAGAGGCACAAGGAATCTAGTTAATGAAAAAAGACCAAAAAAAAACTATACAAAAATATGTTTAAAAAATTTATTTCCATAACTCATCCAGTGATATTGAAATTGGATTGTTTGGCACACATCTAAAATCTAGTGATATGCCCCTTTTATTTAAGTATCTCAAGCAACTAATGTCATCTTGACTTAAAAAAATATGGTCACACACCTGTATTTTCCCAGGACCATAGTGGAGATTCCCCAAATTTAGTGTCCTGAATTTAAGTCCAATATCAAATGCCTTTTTTGCATCCTGACAACTGGCAAAAAGGATAAATATTTGACCATTTTTTCTTAGTAAAATTTTTTTTATTGTTTTTAAAACCTCCTGTACACCACAAAAAAATACCTTTAAACTGGCTGGGATGGCAAGCTTTATAATTTCCTGTCTAATAGCATCGTTGTTTAATTCATCATTCGCCACAACTATATATTTTGATTTAAAATAAGGTATCCAGGTCTCAATTACCTGGCCATGTATAAGTCTATTATCTATTCTGACCCAAATCTTATTACCTTCCATTTGTAAAGACCTTCCTTTGGAGGACTTCTCCTGCAACCCTTATACCCTTTTTACCGGCAATTTTAGCCTCAGATGCAAGTTCTTTTAATTGAAGATTTCTTGATGAAAATATTTTAAGGAGCATAGGTAAATTTACCCCAGTAATTACTTCAAGGTTATTTGTTTTTAAAAGGGAAAAACTTAGATTACTAGGTGTGCCCCCAAACATGTCTGTTAGAATGATGACCCCATCTCCCTCGTCCAATTCCTTTACACTAATCTGGATATCTCCGAGAATCTCTTCCATTGGTTTTGAAGTATCAATAGTAAGGGCCTTGGTTAGTTCTTGTTTTCCTATAATTAATTCTGCCACTTCAAGTAACTTTTTGCCTAAATCCAGATGGGTAACTATAAGTACTCCTACCATATTATACCTCTATACATAACTTATCCAAGGGCAAGGTGTCTATGTTCCAGTTGCACATTGTAGTTTTTTTCTCTCAATTTTTGAGAGATTATCTCTGATATGGCAACTGACCTGTGAAATCCACCTGTGCATCCAAAGGCTATTGTGAGACGGTATCGTCCTTCTTCAGAATATAGGGGTAGCATAAATTCTAAAAAATCTTCCAACTTACTCAAAAAGGTCTTTGCTTGTTCAAACTTTAAAATATATTTTTGAATCTTTTCTTCCCTGCCAGAAAGTGATCTTAAGTTATTTTCAAAATATGGATTTGGCAAGAATCTGAGATCAAAAACAATATCAGCCTCTTTTGGAATTCCATATTTATATCCAAATGATATTATATTTATTCTCAAGCCAGCATTGCTCTCTATGAGAAAACCAAAGCTGGACTGGATCTTTCTGCGCAAGTCATGAATTGAAAAATTTGATGTGTCAATAACTAATTTGGCTTCATCTCTAAGGGCGTTAAGTAGCTTTTTCTCTTCTTCTATTGCCTGTGTTAGGCCAATTTCTTTTGATTCCAAGGGATGGGGCCTTCTTGTTGTTGCATATCTCTTAATTAAGATATCCGTATCTGCTTCTAAAAAGATTATTTGAGGTTCAATATTATAAGACATAAGCCGTTTTTTTATCTCGTCCCACTCAGAAAGATACTCTTTTTGTCTGACATCTACCCCAAGAGCAAGACCTCTGTATTTTCTTGGGTTTTCTTCACTAAATAGCTCAGTGAGTCTGATAGTCATAGGTAGAGGCAAACCATCCACGGTAAAGAAACCCAGATCCTCGAACACCTTTAGTGCAGTGCTCTTTCCTGCTCCAGAAAGGCCACTTATAATGATCAGGGGAAGTTTGTTTTCATTCATTTTTACTCTGCTCCCAAAAGATTCCAGATTCCATCTACTCCTTCCGCCTCCATAAAGGCTTGCCTAAATTCTGGGTCTTTAAGGATTCGTGATATGTGTGCCAGGATTCTCAAGTGAAGTCCAGCTACATTTTCTGGGGCAAGTACTAAAAAGAATATATGACACGGCTTTTTGTCCAGTGCATCAAAGTCTACTCCCAGAAAACTCCTTCCAACAACTACGACGATTTTGTTTAGTTCGCGCAGTTTACCATGGGGGATGGCAACGCCATCCCCAATACCTGTCGATCCCAACTGTTCTCTTTCAAGCAGAACCTTGTATGCATTTTTTGTATTAAGCTTTGGGAATTTGCCCTCGAGTGGCTTCACTAATTCTTTTAATACTTCCTGTTTAGTAGTAGATTTTAATTCTGGGAGGATAAGGTCTTTACTTAAATATTCCATTAATTCCATTTTAGCTCCCTTGACTCTATATCTGTGGATCTATCAATCCAAAATCGCCATTTTTCTTTTTGTACAATACATTCACCCTTTTGGTATCAGAGTTTATAAAAACTACAAAATTATTTTCACTTCTCTGTAATTCTATTGCTGCGTCTTCTATTGAGATTGGTTTTGGAATATAATTATCTGAGATTACGATATTAGGATAGCCTTCAGATATAGGTTGTTGAATAGATTCACTTTTAAAAGTTTGTGATTTATTTAATTTTCCTTTTCTTCTATCTTTTTCTTTATCCTTCATTTTTCTAAGTTGGGCGTCTATTTTATCTAGCACTTTATCAATTGATGCATACATGTCTTGTGATTCTTCCTGGGCAGATATATGAATATCGTCTGCATTAAATACAATATCTATTTTTTGTCTGTATTTATCGACCTCCATATTTACTTGGAGATAGGCACTATCAATCCTTTTTATATATTTTTCAAGTTTTTTAAAACGGTTTTCTGCATATTTTTTTAAATGCTCTGAAGGTTCAAAATTTTTGAAATTGAATTGTATTTCCATACATCCTCCTTAAATAATTTAAAAAAATGTTCTTCTCTTATTTGAAGCAGGAATTCCCATAGATTCCCTATATTTTGCTACAGTACGTCTAGCAATATTGATTTCAAACTTTTCTTTTAATATCTCTGCTATTTTTTGATCACTTAATGGTCTTTTGGGATCCTCTTCTGAAATTAATTTTTTAATATAATACTTTACACTTTCTGCAGATACTTCATTACCATTTCCAGCATTAATTCCACTATTGAAAAAGAATTTTAGTTCAAATATACCATGAGGAGTAGCAATGTATTTATTAGTAGTTAATCTACTTACAGTAGATTCATGGACTCCAATATCTTCTGCAATATCTCTGAGAACGAGAGGTTTTAAATGTGTTATTCCATGTTCAAAGAACTCTTTTTGAAATTTTATAATACTTTCAATAACTTTATATAAAGTCCTTTGTCTTTGATCTATACTCTTTATAAGCCAGAGTGCCTCTTTAAATTTTGATTCAAGATATTCTTTATCTTTACCATCATTTTTTTTGAGTAATTCCAAATAATATTCATTTATTTTTATATTTGAAAAACCTTCATCATTTAGTATTATTGCAAAATCATCTTCATATTTAAACACATATGCATCTGGACTTATATAAATAGTTTCACCTTCACTAAAATTATTTCCTGGCTTTGGGTCTAAAGTCTTGATAATTTCTACATACTCCAACACCTTATCTAGGGTAATATTTAATTCCTCTGCAATTTGAGTATATTTCTTTTTCTCTAAATAAGGCAAGTAATATTGTATAATTTTTTCAATTGTCTCATCTAATATACCAAGAAATTTAAGCTGTTCTATAAGACATTCTTTTAGATCTCTACTGCCAACACCTACTGGATCAAATTGTTGGATCTTTTTTAAGACCTTTTCTACTTGCTCTGGACTTTTTTTTGCTATTTTTGCTAGCTCTTCTACACTGGTGTCCAAATATCCTGAGGAGTTTATGTGTTTAATAATTATTTCTCCAATTTTGATTTCTTCTGGATCCATATTAGATAAGTGAAGTTGCCATAATAAATGGCTTTCCAAGGTGGGCTTTGATGCACAAAAGGCTTCTAAATTGGATTTTTCATCTGGGAATTCAATCTCCTTTGCCATTTTTGAGGAGCTGGAAAAATATCCAAGATAATTTTCCCATTCAGCATTTTTGAGTAGATGTTTTTCATCAATTTTCAATATTGTAGGAGAATCCTTTGTTGAAACTATTGTATCTGGATTTATTTCTTGGACTTCTTCTGTGCTTTCTTCAAGTAAAGGATTTTCTTGCAAGGCCTGTTGGACAGTTTGAACCAGCTCAAGTCTTGAGAGTTGCAACATCTTTATGGCCTGTTGCAACTGGGGTGTCATTACAAGTTGTTGGGTGAGTTTGAGATTTTGTTTCAGTTCCAGGCTCATTATTTATTTCCCACCTCCTCTGGACTTCTTTTCTATTTGAACAGGCTTTGCAAAATTCCTTATCAAATATTATGCCACATCTCTTGATTCAAGGCAAATAAAAATTAATTGGGTTTGTTGAGTTTTTGGGTTTATTGGGTTTGACCCTCTACCCATTAACCCTTAAATCCTCGAAGTTAGAGCATAGAAGTAAGTTCAATGTTCAACGTTCTAAGTTCAACGTTTAAGAAATCTAGTACCTAGAACATAGAACCTAGAACATAGAACTTCTATGAAACCCATTTACTCTCTAACCTTTAAAGTTCAAAGTGATCTCCTAGGTATATCCTCCTGGCAATTTCATTATTAGCTACATCTTCTGGAGTTCCTTTTAAGATGATTTTTCCTTCGTAGACCAGATAAACAAGGTCGCAAATTTTCATTGTATCCCTGACATTATGGTCAGAGATAAGTATGCCAATGCCTTTTTGTTTTAATTTTGCGATGATGTTTTGGATATCCAAGATAGCCAATGGATCAATACCAGCAAAGGGCTCATCCAGCAAAATAAATTTTGGCTGTCTAATTAGTGATCTAGCGATCTCAAGACGCCTCCTCTCTCCTCCTGACAAATAACATGCCTTTTGTTTTTTTAAATGATGAATGCCCAATTCTTTTAATAAAAAATCCCTTCTCTCTTCCTGTTCTTTTGAGGAGAGCCCTGTAAACTCAAGAATAATTTTTAGATTTTCTTCCACAGTAAGTTTTTTAAAAACAGAGCTCTCCTGGGGCAAATAGCTTATTCCTTTTCTTGCACGTTTATATAATGGCCAGGTAGTGATATTTTCATCATCTAGAAAGACCTCTCCGTTAGTAGGAGAAATTATGCCTACTAACATATAAAAAGTAGTAGTCTTGCCAGCACCATTTGGACCTAAAAGTCCTACCACTTGTCCACTTGCTACAGAAATACTTATATCTCTAACTACTGTCTTTTTCCCGTAACTTTTGGTCAGTTGCTTTCCTTCTAGATGTGATTCCATAATCTTTAATGTTTATTTATTTCTGTTGCATTGTTTTTATTTTGGGAGTGTTCTTGTTTTTCAGGATAAAATATGATTTTTACTTTAGTTGAATTAGTAGAAAAGATTTCACTAGTATTTTTATTTAAATCAATAATTAATTTATCGCCTTCAATTTTATTTTTATTTTGAATGAGTATTACATTTCCATACAATGTAATTATTTGATTTTTTATATCATATTCAGCAGTAGAACAATATCCCTCTTTATCTTTAAATATTATATGGACATCTCCACTAGCGACCATTCTTTTTATTAGATCTTTTTTATTTTTTGTAGAATTTATAGTTTTTGTTTTCTTTTTCAAGAAAACTATTAATTTATTTGATTTAATTGTTAAATCTTTATTTTTAACAACAACTTTATTTTTAAACAATATCTTATTTTCTTTTCCAATATAAATAGCCTTTTCTGCATCTATAGTAATTGGAAATTTTAAATTTTTACAAAAAGCTATTCCATTCAAAAATAATATAAAAAAGACTGTAAATATAAATTTTTTCATATAATTCTTACCTTCACATTTCTTTTAAAAGTTATAATATGTTTGTTTAAATCTATTATGCCTTCCAAACTTTTAACAATTAATTGATTGTTGCTTATTTTTATACCATTTTTAAATGTAATTTTGTTAAGTCTTAAATTGAAATTCATAAAATTAGCATTTAGAATAATATTCTTGTATTTACCTTTTATTTTGTGCTCAAATTCTATTTTTTTGAGTTCTCTATAATAAAAACCCATTTGAGCACTCAAGTTAACTGTGGAATTGTCAGATAAAATTATCAATAGATGTGGGGATATAAAGCGAATCTCAGATAATTTGTCCTTTGATAAGACCTTATCTGCCTTTAGGACCCAAATTCCCTTTTTAGTAACTCCTTTTATTATAGCCTTTTGTAATATAGATTCAAAGGGTAGATTTTTTATTAAAAATTGCTGCCTCAGATGTGTTTGTGTTGATTTTTGAAGACAAATTAGTGCACCACCACTCATAAGTGCAAGTATCACCATAAGTGTTAGAATTCTTGCTTTAGCCATTTTTCCCATAGCTGTTCTAATTTTCCTTGCATGCTCAAAATAAAATTTATAGCCTCTCTGAGGGCACCTTCTCCTCCTTTTTTTTGGGAAATCCACTTTGCAATCTTTTTTATCTCTGGTTGACTATTTTTAACAGCCATGGGTAGTCCCACTAATTTCATGGCAGGGCCGTCTACCCAATCATCCCCAAGATAGGCCATTTCTTCGAATTTCAGTTTCTTTTCCTTGGATATTTTTTTTATTAGATGATCCTTTTTTAGAAAACCTTCATAATATTCAGTGATTCCGAGCTGTTTTATTCTAGCCTTTACTGCTTCTGACTTTAATCCAGTTATTATAACTATCTCCAATCCAGCCATTTGTGCCAGTTTTATACCAAGGCCATCTTGGACATTAAATTTTTTAAAAACTTTTCCTTCATCATTATAATATAAACCTCCGTCAGTGAGCACTCCATCTACATCACTTATAAGTATTTTTATTTTTTTCACCAATTCCTTCATGCGATTACCTGTTTTATTTTTATTAATTTTTTTATTAAATCTTCCAGCCTGTCAAGGTGCCAGCTGTTAGGGCCATCGCAAAGGGCATTGTCTGGGTCAGGATGGACTTCCATAAATATTCCATTGCACCCAGCTGCAACAGCACAGCTGGCAAGGTAGGGGACGTATTCCCTATTGCCTCCTGAGGATTTTCCCTTTCCCCCAGGAAGTTGCACAGAATGGGTCGCATCAAAAATTACAGGACAACCTGTCTGTTGCATAATTGGAATAGATCTAAAGTCCACTACAAGGTTGTTGTAGCCAAAAGAGGTTCCTCTTTCTGTCAGCCAGACCTTGTTATTCCCAGTTGATCTTACTTTTTCAACAACATTTGACATATCCCAGGGGGCTAAAAATTGGCCTTTTTTTATATTTATAATTTTATTTGTCTTACCTGCAGCAACTAACAAATCTGTCTGTCTACATAAAAATGCTGGGATCTGAATTACATCAACCACTTCAGCTACCAAGCTTGCCTGCGATGTTTCATGGATATCAGTTGTTATAGGTAGCTCATATGTTTCTTTTACTTTGTTTAATATCTCAAGACCCTTATTAAGACCTGGTCCTCTAAAACTCTTTATAGAGGTCCTGTTTGCCTTATCAAAAGAACTCTTAAATATCACAGAAATATTGTATTTTTCAGAAAGTTCTTTGACCTCTTTAGCGACTTTTAGAACCACATCTTCGTTTTCAATAACACATGGGCCTAATATAAAAAACAGAGATTCAAAGCTATTTTTGTATATTTTTTCTAATTCTTCCATTATTTACCCTGCTTTTCTTCATTTTAGTTTGTTGAGTTTTATAAAGATTCAAAGTTCTATGTTCAAGGTTCAAGGTTCTATGTTCTAATTTCTATGTTTTAGGTTCCTTGAATATTAAACTTTAAACATTGAACGTCGAACAATTTAACCCCCTAACCCATTCACCCATTTACCCATTAACCCAAAAATTTTTCTTTTGCTGCTTTTATAAAGTGGATAAATAAGGGATGTGGATCCATTGGTTTAGACTTGAATTCTGGATGAAATTGACACCCTACAAACCATGGATGATCTTTGATTTCAATTATTTCCACTAATTTTTCATCAGGAGAAAGTCCACTTAGGACCATTCCTTTTTTTTGAAAATCCTCCGCATATCTTTTATTAAATTCATATCTGTGTCTATGTCTTTCGCTTATTAACTCTTTTTTATATGCTTCAAAGCTCTTTGTACCTTTTTTGAGTTTACATGGATATGCCCCTAGTCTCATTGTGCCTCCTTTTTCACATGATACATCTCTTTTTTGCACACACTTTTTTCTAAAGTCATACCATTCAGTCATAAGGTATATAACTGGGTCTGGGGTGTTGGGATCAAATTCAGAGGAATTTGCCTTAGGGAGATTCAATACATTTCGCGCAAACTCAATTACAGCGCATTGCATTCCAAGACATATTCCAAAGAATGGAATTTTATTTTCCCTGGCATATTTGCAGGCAATGATCTTACCTTCTACTCCCCGGTAACCAAATCCTCCAGGCACTAAGATTCCATGAACGTGCCCTAGTTTTTCGTCTACATTTTCTTGTGTTAACTCTTCAGAATTCACATAGACCAGTTCGGGTTTTACATCATTTGCTATTCCACCATGAACTAGGGCTTCGTGAAGACTTTTGTAGGATTCTTTCAAATCAACATATTTTCCAACAATAGCAATTTTAGGACCTGGCTTTAATGATTTTAGTTTTTTTACGAGATTTATCCATGGTGTAAGGTCTGGATTTTTTGCAGGAAGTTTCAACATTATTGCTATTTTTTGGTCTATACCTTCGTTGTAAAATGTAAGGGGGACTTCGTATATATTTTCCACATCTACAGCAGAGAAAACAGCATCTGGGTCAACATTACAAAAAAGGGCAATTTTTCTTTTTATTTCTTCATTGAGTTCCATCTCACTTCTGCATAAAATAATATCTGGTTGAATACCTATGCTTCTGAGTTCTTTTACACTGTGTTGAGTTGGTTTTGTTTTTAGCTCTCCAGCGGTTTTAATATAGGGAACTAATGTTAAGTGGATATACAAGACGTTTTCTTTTCCAAGGTCGTAGCGCATCTGTCTGATTGCCTCTAAAAATGGTTGTCCTTCAATATCTCCAACAGTGCCGCCAATCTCAATTATGGCAACATCTTCATCATTTTTTACTACGTTTAAAATAGATTGTTTTATTTGATCTGTTATATGGGGAATAACCTGGACAGTTCCTCCCAAATAGTCACCCCTGCGCTCTTTTTTAATAACCTCATAATAAATGCTTCCAGAAGTGTAGTTGTTGTGTTTTCCCATGGGAATGCCTAGATATCTTTCATAATGTCCAAGGTCTAGATCGGTTTCAGCTCCATCGTCAGTTACGTATACTTCTCCGTGCTGAAATGGGTTCATTGTGCCTGGATCTACATTTATGTATGGATCTAATTTTTGAATAGTGACTTTTAGTCCCCTTGTCTTTAGCAAGGCCCCTATTGAGGCTGCTGCCAGTCCCTTACCTAAGGATGATAGAACACCTCCAGTAATAAAAATAAACTTTGTTTTGTTTTTGGCCATATTTAAAACTACCTCTTAATTTTTATTTTTAGATAAGAAATGACCAAATCATTAACAACACAGAAAGGTCTTATACACTCTATAAGGAGAAAAGTCTATTTTTTGGTTTAGAGAAAAATACTTGACACGAGGTAGCTTCAAGTATAAAATCTTTTTTGAGAAGAGGAGAGGTGGCCGAGCTGGCTGAAGGCGCTCGCCTGCTAAGCGAGTATAGAGGCTAAAACCTCTATCGAGGGTTCAAATCCCTCCCTCTCCGTGTATTAGAGACGGACAAAGATGTCCGTCTTTTTTTATTTATATTTTTAAACAAAAAGCCCTCTTATTGAAGAGGGCTTTTTCTTTATGTTGCAGCTAGTATACTCTTTTTTATTATGCCGTCTTTCTCTTTTTCCAGAGTTGTATTTCTTGCATTTTCTTTCTTCTTTCCCTTGCAAGGGACCTTGCAATTAAGGATTGTGTTTTTTTGTATCCCCATTTCTTTTTATACTCTTCTGGTGTTAAACCATGACTCTTAAGATGTCTTTTGGTAAGGATTCTAAAAGATTTTCCACATTCAAGACATACTACTGATTTTTCTCTAATTGCCTTTTTAGGATCTACTGGTGGTTGTTGTTGTTCTTCTTCTCCTCCTTCTGCTTCCTTTCCTTCCATTAAGGCCTTTAATTGATTAGCAAGTGATTTTACCATTGAAGTAATTTCTTCTTCAGTCATGTTTCTGACACTTGCCTGGGCTTTAACAATCTCTAAAGCTTGTTTAATGTACTCTTCCATTTTACTACCTCCTTGTTATTAAAAAATTTTTTCTCTTTTACAAGACAAAGAAAACATAATTAACCTATAAATTAAAATTAAAAAATAATCAATAGAAAAATTAACATATAACCATTCTTTACAAAACTATAAAAGCTTAATATAATTTAGTCAAGACCTTTTTGTTTTTTTTGTTTAAAAAATTAATATATACTTTGGATTTGTTCTTTTACCAAATTGAAAGAGTGTGTTGTGGAAGGTTCTTTTTGTGGGTACTTAAAGATCATTACATTCTAGAAAAAGAGATTTATATATTAAAGAATATTGTGAATAAAATGATTATAGTTGGCTTTCATTTTTTATTTTTGTTGTATATTTTTTCTCCCATTCCCATGCAGTTTTTATGATGAACTCTAGATTATCATATTTAGGTTTCCACTTAAGCACATTTTTTATTTTGGAGCTGTCTGCTACTAGCTCAGGAGGGTCTCCTTCTCTTCTATCAGTCTCCTCTACTAAAAAATCTATTTGTGTAACTTTTTTAACTGTATTTACTACTTCTCTTACTGTGAACCCATGACCATAACCACAATTAAAAACCTCACTAACATTTTGATTTAGTAGGTAATCCATTGCCAATATATGTGCTTCTGCAAGGTCTACAACATGGATATAATCTCTTACACAGGTCCCGTCTTTTGTGGGATAATCAGTGCCAAAAATCTGTAGTTTTTCATATTCTCCTTTAGCTGTTTTAAGCGCCCTTGTAATTAAATGGGTAGATTCCCTGTAGGCCTGGCCTATTTTACCATCTGGATCAGCACCAGCCACATTAAAATATCTGAGAGATAGATAGTTAAAGTTTGATGAATAAGATATATCCTTTAAAATTTTTTCAACAAAGGTTTTGGATTGACCATAAGGATTAATAGGCTTTAGAGGGTGGTCTTCTGGGACTGGAATTTTGGACGGAATTCCATATACAGCTGCAGTGGAAGAAAATATAAGTTTATTTATATTATTGTTTATCATGGCCTTAATCAAGGTAAGGGTATTGGATGTGTTATTTTGATAATATTTTATTGGGTTTTTAACTGACTCATTGACCTGAATAAATGCAGCAAAATGCATAACTATATCTGGTTTAAATTGTTTAAAAACTTTATTCAATAATTCTTCATCTCCAACATTTCCCTTTATTAAGTCTCCATATAATACAGCCCACTTATTTCCATTGGACAGGTCATCATATACTATTAATTTGTGTCCATATTCACCAAGGAGTTTAACTACATGGGATCCTATATAACCAGCACCCCCTGTGACCATTATTTTTGCCATTGAATTATCTCCTCTTTATTTATATAAGTTCTTCTTTAAGCTATAGTTGACATTATCTTTAAAATCAATAATGATTTTGTCCTTAATTAATGTTAATCTCCTTATAGGAGTTTATTAAAATGGGATATAGAGTGATAATTTTAGACAAAAATCAAATAAAAAGAGTAATTCAGAGACTCGCCTTTGAGGTCTTGGAAAGGCACGGAGAGTGCGAAAATCTCGCCCTGATTGGTATATATAGAAGGGGGGTGTATCTGGCCCAGAGGATGAAGGACATACTACAGGAAAATTCAAAAAGAGAAATTCCTTTGGGTAAGCTGGACATTAATTTTTATAGGGATGATTGGACTTCTTTAGATAAGCACCCTATAATAAACAAAAGTGAGATAGAATTTGATATAAACGACAAAAATATCTTACTTGTAGATGATGTAATTTACACAGGAAGGACCGTGAGGGCTGCTCTTGATGCAATATTAGATTTTGGGAGACCTGCCAAAGTTGAGTTACTTACACTAGTTGATAGAGGGCATAGAGAATTGCCAATACATCCTGATTATTGCGGAAAAAAGATTGATACTTCAAAGCGGGAACATGTAGATGTGCTTTTAGAAGAGATAGATGGAAAGGATATTGTGGAGCTACTTAAGAGATGTGATTCGTATTAATTGGTGTAGTGGTGTAGTGGTGTATTGGTGTAGTGGTATAGTGGGTAATAGATTTTTTTTGATGTATGTCAAAAGCTATACCAGAATACTAATATACCAATTACAATTATACCAATACACTAATACACCAATTACCAATACACCAATATACCAATACACCAATATACCAATACACGTAATTTGGAAGGGGTAATGGCATGATAAAGAAGTTGCTTGTTGCAAATAGAGGAGAGATAGCTATAAGAATTATGAGGTCAGCCCAAGAACTCGGTATAAGAGCAGTGGCTGTTTACGAAGAGACTGACAGATTTTCCCTTCACGTGATGAGGTCAGATGAGGCAGTTTGTATAGGACCTGGGCCAAGGAAAGATTATTTAAATATTGAAAAAATTATCCATGCAGCAAAAGAGGTTGGGGCTGATGCCATTCACCCAGGATATGGATTTTTATCAGAAAATCCTGATTTTCCTAAAAAATGCAGAGAAGCAGGCCTTATTTTTGTTGGTCCTCCTTCTGATATAATTCGTAAAATGGGCAGCAAGGTAATTGCAAGAGAGATCATGGAAAAGGGGGGAATACCATTGATCCCTGGGACTAACATATTGCCTGAAGGAAAAGAAGGTGAGAAATTTGCCCTTGATTTTGCTAAAAAATATGGCTTTCCAATAATGATAAAGGCAGTTTCAGGAGGTGGAGGCAAAGGTATTAGAGTAGTGAATACAGAAGAAGAATTAATCTCAGGGCTTAAGGTTGCTAGATCAGAGGCAAAAATTTCATTTGGAAACGAAGATATTTATCTTGAGAAGGGAATAGTTAAGCCTCGCCATGTTGAAGTGCAAATACTAGGAGACAATTTTGGCAATGTGATTCATTTGGGATCAAGGAATTGTTCAATCCAGAGAAGGCATCAAAAATTAATTGAAATAGCTCCCTCTTTTTTGCCAGAGGATGTGGATAAAGAGATTTGTGAAGCAGCAGTTAGAGCTGCTAAATTAGCAGGATATAAAAGCGCAGGCACAGTAGAGTTTTTAGTGGATGGTGATAATAATTACTATTTTTTAGAGGTAAACACCAGGATTCAAGTAGAACACACAGTTTCTGAAATGGTAACTGGGATTGATATTGTGAGGGAACAGCTCAAAATAGCCTCTGGAGAACAATTATCCATAAAACAGGAAGATGTTAATGTGAGGGGTTGTGCCATTGAGCTAAGAATCAATGCCGAAGATCCTAAAAACGGATTTATGCCCACCCCAGGAGTAATAGAGACTTATCAATCACCAGGTGGTCCTGGGGTCAGGTTAGATGGAGCTATTTATCAGGGATATGAAATTTCTCAATTTTATGATTCTCTCATAGTGAAATTGACAGTGTATGGTTTTACATGGGAAGAAGCAGTGGACAGATTAAGAAGGGCGCTTGATGGATTTAATATTGTTGGAGTGAAGACCACCATACCTTATTATAAGGCAATTATTGAAGAACCTGATTTTAGGAACAGAAATTTTGATACCACATATATTGATAACCATCCTGAATTATTAAATTATAGTGAACAGGAAGATGAAATGGATAAATTGGCAAGGTTTATTGCTGAGTTAAATGCCTATGGATTTAATCCGTATATATAGAATTCAAGATGAGGTTTAAGCAGTTGACAAAAAGTGCATATTAATATATAATTTTGTATATGCAGAATCAGATTCTTTTAAGTGCACAAAAGATTAAAAATTTATATGGTATTCACAGGAATACTCTTCTTAAATGGGAAGCTGAAGG
>Ga0256842_1001578_pt1 | contig 17951 bp, 18 predicted proteins | sample 4559240metaG_FD_185973 | JGI IMG/M metagenome (GOLD analysis project Ga0256842, IMG submission 185973) | Hydrothermal vent microbial communities from Guaymas Basin, Mexico - 4559-240 | ecosystem: Environmental > Aquatic > Marine > Hydrothermal vents | place: Mexico: Guaymas Basin | collected...
CGGCCAGCTGGGGAGCGATCTTGTGGAAGTGTTTGGAAAAGATCCCTCATTTGAAGTGATTCCGCTGACTCACAAAGACTTAGACGTTACCGTCCCCGAGACTTTGAAGGTTCTGAAAGAGCTGAAGCCCGACGTAATAATCAACACTGCCGCCTATGTGAGAGTGGATGACGCCGAGCTTTACCCGGAGAAAGCCTTCGCGGTGAACGCAATTGGGGCCCTTAACGTTGCGAGAGTTGCGGAAGAAATTGGAGCGGTGAACGTTTACATCAGCACTGATTACGTCTTCGATGGAACCAAAGGAGAGCCTTACACCGAGGAGGACGTTCCAAACCCGATAAACGTCTATGGGACGAGCAAGCTCGCCGGTGAAATCTTCACGCGGAACTATTCAACGAGGCATTACATCGTAAGGGTCGCCAGCTTATATGGAAAAGCTGGCGCAAGCGGAAAGGGCGGAAACTTCGTGAACTGGATCATCGAAAAGGCGAGAAGAGGCGAGAGACTCAGGATAGTGAACGACCAAGTGATGAGTCCAACCCATACTCTCGACGTTGCAAGAACTCTGAAGGAGTTTTTGGAGTTGATGCCGGAGTTCGGTGTCTATCACATGGTGAACAAGGGTTACTGCTCTTGGTACGAGTTCACAAAGGCGATTTTTGAGATACTGGGCTGGAAAGTAGAGATGCAACCTATAAAGTCTAAGGAGCTGAACAGGCTGGCGAGGAGGCCAGGGTTTTCAGCGTTGAAGAATAAGAGGCTTGAGGAGATTGGCCTAAAGATGAGGCCCTGGAGGGAGGCTCTGGAAGAGTATTTGCGAGAGAAAGGATACATTGAATAACTGAGATCTCATGACAGCCGTGCTCTATGTGAAGGAGAAAGGGAAGATCGGGAATAAGAGTTGTTTGGAGTGTCTGAGGCTACTTGAAAAAATCGGGGTAACCATAATTAAAGGGTGAACCTTATGAGCGAGCGGCAGAAGATTGCCAGGGGGATTGTCTTTGCTGAATTTATTTTAGTGTATCTTATGTATCTTAAACTTTATAAAGTATAGCATACAAAGAATACAACATGAGGGCTCCAATACTGAAGGAGAAGATATTGAGAGAGCTGGCGGTTAAAGGAGAAACTTCCGTTAAAGAGCTTTTAGCCAAATTTAAGGTTAACAGGCCTTACCTTTACAGGATCCTCAGATCATTGGAGGGCAGCGGTGCGATAATTTTGGAGACGGGGAAAATAAAGGTTGTTGACAAAAAAGTTCTCCTCTACACTTGGGGAGAGGAAAAGAGGAAGATATTCCAGGTCATTAAAGGAGCAACATACAGGGTGAGGCCAAAAAAGGTCAGGGATTTTGTGGTGTTCTCCGGGACGTCGGCGTTATGGGTTCTTGGAAAGGTTCTGGAGCCAAGCTTTGGGACGGCATACATTAAAAAAGATGATTTCGATAGGTTAAAGCAGATTGGGATCAAAAGAGAGGGGTATCCCATCAGGTTCTACTCCTATGACGAGGATATTTTTAACTATACGATAGGCATAAGAGGGTATAGGCTGGCAATAATTGAACAGGTCATTGCCGATTCCATTGGGGAGGGGATGTATACGAGGATCATAGAAGAACTGCTGGAGGAGATGGAAAGTGGAAGAGATAGCGGTGAGGAGTTGGGTTAACCCGATAATCAGGGAATCCTACGATTGGATGCTGAAGGTTGGCAGAGAACTGAAGGAAGAGCTTGTGTTGGTTGGAGGGTGGGCAACTTATTTCCAAGCTCAGAAATTGGGGAGCAGAGCCCTTCCCTCTCTAGACATTGATTTTGTTGCTTTGAAGGAAAATTTTAGGACTATTGAAAAACATTTGCTGGCTAATAACTTTACGCCAGTTGGTTTTAGGTATATCAAATATTATCACGAAACACTGGACGGAGGATTGAAGGAGATATGTTTTGAGGAGTCCAAACGGATTCCTCCATATGAGCTCAGGGAACTGTTTCTGGACATCTTATGGGACGAAAAGATAAGTCCAATGAGCTTTACACATCCTTACGTTAAGGTGATTTTTGAAAAAGAACTTTACGATGAAATTGAAGGCCTCAGGGTTGCCCTTCCTGAGGTTATCTTGTCAATGAAGTTTCTGATAGAGAAAAACAAGTACCGGGGACAAAAGCAGTTGAAAGACCTAGTGGATATTTATGTATTGGCCGTTAGTCCTGAAGAACTGGACTTTGAGGTGTTTAAACTTCTGTACTCCAAGGAAAAATTTAACCTGAATTGGGTAGTTCAATATTTCAAGGAAAACGAGGAGTTCTTAGCTTCGGTAGCACGTGAGCTGGGGATAGTGTTTGATAGAGAGGAGTTTTTGTTCATTATTAATGAGCTGAAAGAAAGCTTAAAGGGGTGAACCTCATGAGTGAAGCGAGCAAAGCTCTGCAAAAGATCGCTAGAGGGACGGGAATTGTCTTTTCTGGAACGGTTATCTCGATGTTCTTCGGGTTTTTGAGCAGGGCGATTATAGCGAGGTATTTTTCCACGGGGGTATGGAGTGTTCAACCTGGCTTCGACCGTTTTGGGCATTGCCCTTGTTGTGGCAACGCTTGGGTTTCAAATATCATGCTCATCTGGCAAGTTTATGCCCCATAAGAAATCAACTTTTTTACAGCAATTCTTAAAAGGTGAGCTTCCCTCACATTTTCGAGCGAGGTGCGAGTATGAACACCATCCAGAGAATAGCAAAGAACATGACTGTGCTTTTTATAGCAAGAATCGTGAGCATGCTGTTCGGCTTCTTCTACGTGATGTATACCGCAAGGTATCTGGGCCCGGCTAACTACGGTATCTTATCCTTTGCCCTGGCTTTGAGCGGAATATTCGGGGTTATTGCAAACTTTGGACTTGATCCTTTGACGGTTAGGGAAGTTGCGAGGGATAAAAGCTTAGCCAGGAAATATTTAGCGAATGGAATCGTTCTGAAGTTAATATTTGGGAGCTTGACTTTCTTAATTGTCTTCTCGGTTGTGAACCTTTTAGGTTATCCAGAGGTCACGAGGAAGGTCGTTTATATAATAACTTTCTCCACCATCATTGCCGGGATTTCTAATCTTTTCAAAGATATTTATCAAGCTTTTGAAAGAATGGAGTTCATGTCCATCGGGCAGGTTCTGCAGAGTGCGCTTTCTCTGGTTTTTGCGATAACCGCGATAAAGCTCGGTTTAAATGTGGTGTATTTTGCAATGATTTATCTTACTGTGAACTTGATTGTCCTGGGGTATCACGTTGTAATAACAACCTGGAAGTTTTTGAAGCCCAAGATAGAGGTTGATTTAAGCTTTTGGAAGAGCGTTGTGAGGGAGGCGTGGCCGTTCGCTTTGACGGCAATCTTCGTGTCCATTTACTATTGGATTGATTCAGTAATGCTCTCCTATATGAAGGGGGATGAGGTTGTAGGGTGGTATAACGCCGCTTATAGGTTGATACTGGTCTTGTTAGTGATACCAAGCATTTATTTCACAACGCTTTATCCTGTAATGTCCAGATTTTTCAAGAGCTCAAAAGAATCGCTTAAGCTAACCTTTGAACGCTCTTTTAAATACATGACCATGATTGCATTTCCAATAGGTGTGGGGACAACTTTATTAGCAGATAGAATTATTATGTTGATATTTGGGCCAGAATATATGCCAGCTTCGAGAGCGTTGCGAATCTTGGTTTGGTCTGTTGTTTGCATATTCATGAGCCAGCCCTATGGGCAGTTAGTCAGGTCTACCAATAGACAGGATATTGAGATGAGGATTACTGCAATGGGAGCAGTTCTGAACGTTGTTTTGAACTTTATATTTATTCCAAAACTTAGCTATGTAGGAGCAAGTGCAACAACTTTAGCAACAGAATTATTTGTTACATTATTCTATTTTTACACTTTCCGTAAAACTGAATTTTTTGGAAGCTACATTTTAACATACATTGGAAAAGCTATAGTTGCATCTGTTATAATGGGGTTATTTGTTTGGTATTTTTCAAGTTTAAATTTACTTATATTGATTGGGGTAGCGGCATTGATATACTTCATGGTCTATCTTGCGATAAACGGTTTTGATGGGATTGATATAAAAATTTTAAAAAGTTTAGCCCATAGACCTAGGAGGTGAATCTCAATGAGAACAAAGCCTAAAATAGCAGCCGTCGTTGTAACATTCAACCGCAAGAAACTCCTTCTAGAGTGCCTAAACGCTCTAAAAAATCAAACTTATCCGTTAGATGCAATTTTCATAGTTGATGGGCCTTCAACAGATGGAACTCCAGAGGCTTTAAAGGAGAATGGTTACATTAAGGAACTTCCTCCAAAGAGATATGATAAGTATTCTTGGTCAACTGAAAATTTAATTAGAAGTTCAAAGGGCACTCCACTCAGGGTTGTTTATGTGAGACTGTATGAAGATGTGGGGGGTTCTGGTGGGTTCTACGAGGGTGTAAAGAGAGCTTATGAAAAAGGTTATGACTGGATATGGCTTATGGATGATGACGCAGAACCAAAAGAGGATGCACTTGAGAAGCTAGTAAAATGGATAGATCTACCAGAAGCTGTCGCATTGGCATGTTTAAAGGTTGATGAAAATGGTAGAGTTTTGTATTATCATAGGGGGTATTTTTATTTTGAAAATGTGTTTAAACATATAGTTCGTCCAATACGAGATGAAGAGTTCAAAGATAAGAAGTTCATTGAAATTGACCATGCTTCTTTTGTTGGCATTTTAATAAGCTCAAAAGCTGTGAAAAAAATTGGATTTCCGGACAGAAGATTTTTCATAACTTATGATGACGTCGAATATTGCATCCGACTAAGGAGTATTGGTAAGATATATCTCATTCCAAACAGCGTGATTATCCATAAAGAAGGCATCAAAAAGAAAGGGCTGATTAAGAAGGAGTTTCTTGGAAAGACTTTACATTTAGTACCTTACGAAAAACTATGGAAAAACTACTATGGAATCAGAAACTTGACGTATCTCGGAAAGAAATATTCAACAAACAAACTCAGATTCTATCTTGGCCTGTTGAAAAGATGGATTCTAAGTGTCGGAGCTATAATATTGTTGTATGATCATAAATTCAGGCGAATTTGGTTCGTAACCTCTGCCTACTTGGATGGGTTAAGAGGAATATTCGATAACGAAAAACCTAAGAGGATTTTGTATGGGGGGAAGAATGAATGAAGCTCGGAATACTTGGCGGAGGCCTCGCCGGGCTTTCCCTAGGCTACTTCCTTAATCAGAAGGGCTATGATTTTACAATTTTAGAAAAGAATCCAGAAACATCAGGATTGCTCAAATCAATTCAAATTGAGGGGTTTACATTTGATGTCGGTGGTTCCCACATTATCTTTTCAAAGGACAAAGAGATTCTAAATTTTATGGTGTCATTGCTCGGTGATAATGTCATAAGAAACCGCCGGAATACTAAAATCCTCTACAAAGGACACTATGTTAAGTATCCGTTTGAAAATGGCCTGGCTGATTTGCCGAAGCAGGACAACTTTGAATGCTTATACTATTTCATCCAGAACCTTATTGCAAAGGAGAAGGGCCTTTTGAAGTCTCCTAAGAATATGAAGGAGTGGTTCTACTACACTTTCGGAAAAGGAATAGCTGAGAAGTATTTAATTCCATATAACGAAAAAATCTGGAAGTTCCCACTTGAGAAAATGAGCACGGTCTGGGTTGAGCGGATTCCGCAACCGCCAGTTGAGGATGTAATAAAATCCTCTCTTGGAATCCCAACTGAGGGCTATACTCATCAGCTTTACTTTTATTATCCCAAGTATGGGGGGATACAAGCTCTAGCAAAAGCCTTTGAAGAGCCAATAAAAGACAAGATAGTTACAAACTTTGAAGTCAAGAGAATTAGAAAGGAAGACGAGAAGTGGATTGTCTCAAATGAAAAGGAAGAATTTGAATTTGATAAGATAATATCCACAATTCCACTTCCTGAGCTCATTAAAGCTCTGGAAGATGTCCCCAGAGAAGTCATTGAGGCTGTAGAGAATTTGAAGTTTAATTCTCTGATTACGGTCGGAATTGGAGTTGAGAAGGCCAAGCTTAATGATTTCTCATGGCTTTACATTCCTGACAGGGAAGTTTTAACGCATAGGGTTAGCTTTCCGTCGAACTATTCACCCTATGTCGCTCCAAAAGGAAAATCATCTGTGCTGGCGGAGATCACTTACAGAGAGGGAGATGAAATAAGTAAAATGAGTGATGAGGAGATTATTGAGAGAACAGTAGAAGACCTCGATAGGCTAGGAATCATTAACAAGAATGAAGTCATTTTAACAATACTCTACAGGTTTAAGTATGCTTACGTGATTTATGACTTAAACTACAGGGACAATCTTAAAATAATCTATAATTACTTGGACACAGTTGGAATTGATAGTATTGGAAGGTTTGGAGAGTGGGAATACTTGAACATGGATGCCGTTGTTAAGACGGTGAAGGAGTATGTCAAAGAAAAGTTTTGAGTTTCCTCGCGTCTCTATCATCATTCTCAACTGGAACGGCTGGAGGGACACAGTGGAATGCTTAGAATCAGTTTATAGAATAGACTACCCCAACTACGACGTCATTGTCGTTGACAATGCATCCCACGACGAATCAATACAAAAAATCAAAGAATACGCCCAAGGGAAGCTGAAAGTCAAATCAAAATTCTTTGACTACAACCCGGAGAACAAGCCGATCAAAGTCTTCGAGCTTGATGAGAGAGAAGCTCTCAACGGGAAGTTTAACAGGCCGTTATACGAGAAGTATGATTCTGACAGGCGGATGATTCTGATTAGAAACCGGGGCAATTACGGTTACGCAGGGGGCAATAACGTGGGCATAAAGTTCGCGCTAGGTGTTTTGAACCCAGAGTACGTCCTGATACTGAACCCCGACACCGTTGTAGAGCCCTCCATGGTCAGAGACTTGATTGATACAGCTGAAAACGACAAAAAGGCTGGAATACTTGGACCAGCGGTACTGTACTACGACTACAACGGCAGAAGTGATGTGGTGGACTTTGCAGGGGCGTTTCTGATTCCATGGAAGGGAAGGGAGGTAAGGCTCGGCTGCAAAAGGCCCCTACACTTCCTCCCTAAGACACCAGTTGAGGTTGATAAGGTTGAGGGGTCGTGCATGCTCGTAAAGGGGGATGTGTTTTTAAGTGTAGGCCTCTTTGATGAGGCCTTCTTCTGCTACTGGGAGGAGACTGACCTATGCGTTAGGACAAAACAAAAAGGTTTCAAGCTCCTAACAGTACCAACGACAAGAATATGGCACAAAAAGAGCACGTCAACAGGAGGAGGACTCAGCAAGTTTTATGTATACCATTTTTATAGAAACAAGTTATGGTTTTTAAGAAAAAACTACCCAAAGAGTATATTTGTTGCTCATATAATTTACACTATTATCTATGAGACTCCATTCAAGTTTGTACAACTTGTACTGAAATATAAGGCAATAAGAACGTTTATAAAGTATCTCTTCGGGATCAGAGATGGTATGTTCAAGTTTGGTTTCCGTGATTAATGCACTTCTCTAAGGCTTTTTTGCCCGCTTAGGGGACAAGAGACTCTCAGCGTGTCTTTTACCCAACAAACCGATCCTACGTTTGTATTTTGGATTCTCTGACAGAAACCGCACTATCTGTTCAATCTCTTGGACTTCCACAATGATGGCATTCTTTTTGTTTGTTAACTCCAGTCCTTGAGCCCCTATTGGAGTTGTGACCACAGGAATTCCCCTCCTTAAGTAGTCAATTATTTTAAGTTTAACTCCTGCCCCACGCTTCAAAGGGATCACAGCAAGATCCCCACGCTTAAGAAACTCATCAAGATTTTCGACAAAACCAAAAAACGTTACGTTGCTCTTTTTTCCCTCAGGGATTCCAGAGCCTGCGACATAAAACTCAACCCACGGCAGTTTTTTAGAAAGTTCAAGCAATATTTCAAGAGCCTCGCGATTAGGGACATACTTGAAACTACCATGGAAAAGTACACCTAAATGTCTCTTGGTACCTTTCAACGAGATGGATTCAACAGTAGGATAAACAACTTTTATTTTTCCAACGGTACCCCATATATTTCTCGGAACATCTTTTTGTCCCAGTAGCTTATGGCAATGATACAGTCAGAATATTTGACAGCAAAGAACTCGGACAGAGTCATTATAATGTGAGTAATAACCCTTAATAGGAATGTTTTTGTAGAGAGCCCCAGACTTCATACGCTCTCTCTCGACATTATGGGCAGCGTAAACAATTTTGAAGCGTTTCTTAGCGAGATGCTTGCCCACAAGAGCCCCAAAAATTCCAAGTGGTCCCGTCATAATAAGTATATCCTCCTTTTTTTGTACCCTTCTAATAAAATACCACGGGTTAAAATCAAGCAAAAGGCCAAATTTTCCAGGGATGCACTCAACTTGGTCCGAGGCCCCATTATGGCAGTTTGCTATGCCAACTACTTCAATTATAGTATTGAACTCATCTTTCATTGTTAGTAGCAGTCTAAATAGTTCTTTAGTTCGAGTAGAGCTCCCTGAACTCTCTTTCAAGGGGTCTCCCCATGGACAAGTTAGTGTTATTTTCTTCAACGCTAGCACCTCCTAATATTCCCCTTAATAATATGTATGCTCAATAGATTTATCAACCTCTTTCAAAAACCGAAACTTTCTAAACATGCTCACAACGCCGAAATCCTCTTCAACAAAATGCCGTATTTGGGGCATTGAGATTCGAGGCTCTCTTCCAAACAATGCACGGGAATAACCAATAATATGTCCTACTACCCTTTTGGACATTATCAAACAGAATTAAATAGAGAGAATAAAAAACTTAGACAATGGTGGTATACCTAGATAGTAACCAACAAATCCTTGTTTTTGTGCCTTTTGAGTATATTCCCTCTTGTTCCAGTAGGTCGAAGTTCGACTCCTATTGCATCGACAACTTGAAGTGTTTCCCATCCTTTAATTCTTGCGAGGTAGTATGCTATTAAATCGGGAGCAGGCTCTCGAGGATATCCTCCAATATCAAAAAAGCATTCAAAACGTATTAACCGGGGACTTCCTCTAGGAAACTTGGGATTTGATTTCTCCCAAACAAGATTGCCGTTTTTTTGTAGTAAACTCCCCCACTAGCCATCCCTAACTTAGGCTTTTTTAGAAAGTGGAGTATAAGTTTTCAAAGAATCTACGTTCGAGCACAAAATCTGCATCCACGATCCCAATGTATCCAAACGGTACTTTTCGTTGCTTGGCTAGTTCAAGGGCTTTTCTAAAACCTTCTCTATACGTGATAGCGTTTCTGAATACAAGGATCATATTCAATATCCTCGTCCTCAAGGTGATGACCTATAATCCACTCATATTCTGAAGAGAGCTCATCAATGATCTCAGGAGTTTTATCAGTACTGTTGTCATTCACAATAACCCATAACTTCGGCCTAATGCTCTGGTTGATAACACTTTTAGCAAGCAGGGGTATCTTCCTCGTTCTTGGCAGGTGTAACCAAGATATAGCTCTTTGTCTTCATACTTCTCATGAGCTATCAAAAAAATGAATGGACATGAGATTTATAAGACTCACGCAACAATGATTATTGGTGATTAAAATGAGGATCTCAGTCATCGGTTCAGGATACGTTGGCCTAGTAACTGGAATGGGCTTCGTCAAACTGGGGAATGAGGTTATCTTTGTGGACGTTGACGAGAAAAAAATCAAAATGATAAACAACACCCAGCCCCCGATCTACGAGGAAGGCCTCGAAGAGCTCATGAAAGAGTTTAAGGGCAAATATTATGCAATAAAAGACTACCATGAGGCGATTCTCAACTCTGACGTTACATTCATCGCAGTTGGAACGCCTTCGAAGGAAGACGGCTCAATAGACTTAACATACGTTAAGAAAGCGAGCGAAGGAATCGGAAAAGCGTTAAAAGAAAAAGATGGCTACCACGTTGTCGTTGTGAAAAGTACTGTTATTCCGGGAACCACAGAGGATGTCGTGAAGCCAATTTTAGAAGAACACTCGGGCAGGAAAGCCTTCCAAGATTTTGGACTTGCGATGAACCCCGAGTTCCTGCGCGAAGGTGTTGCTTTGAAGGACTTTCTGAATCCAGACAGGATTGTGATTGGCGTCCAGGATGAGAAGACGAGAAAAGTTCTGGAAGAACTCTACGAGCCTATAAATGCTCCCAAGCTTATTGTTGACATTAAAACGGCTGAAATGATTAAGTACGCTTCTAACGCCTTCTTGGCCACTAAGATAAGCTTTGCGAACGAGATTGGAAACATTTGCAAGAAGCTTGGAATTGATTCTTGGAAGGTTTTTGAGGGGGTCGGCCTCGACCACAGGATCAGCCCGTACTTCTTCAAGAGTGGAATCGGTTTCGGCGGTTCATGCTTCCCGAAGGACGTGAGAGCATTAATCAGCAAGGCGAAAGAACTTGGAGAAGAGCCTTTAATCCTTGAAGCTGTTGTTGAAGTCAATGAAAGGCAGCCACTTAAACTCGTTGAACTCCTCAAGAAGCACGTTCCAGAGCTTAAGGGTAAAACGGTTGGCGTTCTCGGGCTGGCTTTCAAGCCGAACACTGATGACGTGAGGGAGACGAGAGCATACGTGGTCATAAAAAGGCTCCTAGAGGAGGGAGCTAAGGTTATTGCGTATGATCCAAAGGCTATGGAGAACTTCAAGCGCTTCTACCCGGACGTTGGTGAGAGAATTGAGTATGCAAGCTCTGGTGAGGAGGTTCTTGAGAGGAGTGATGCCATCCTCATCGTAACCGAGTGGTCCGAGTTTGAGAAGCTGGATTACTCCGGGAAAATCGTGATTGACGGCAGGCGGATGAAGAGAGCCGAGGAGACGGCCGAGGTTTACGAGGGGGTGTGCTGGTGAAGGTCATTTTTGAAGTATTATACGGTATGCATTCACTGTCTCCCTCGCTATATTTTCCCAATCAAACTTGGATAAAGGAGCCTCCCTTGGACGAGTAGTTTTGAGCGCCCAATCTATAGCATACTCCAGAGTATCTGGTGTTAATTCTGGTTCATAAACCCTCACCCATCTCCTGCCAACAGCTCGCTGAAGCTCATACATAGCACCACGATTGGGTACCAGAACTGGCCTGTTGAAGGATAACGCTAGCAACGCTGTTCCAGAGTGGAAAATCTCCGAATAAGGCAAAACGACTAAATCTGCAGAATTCAAAAAAATTTGGATTTTTTCAGGAGGGATAAATTCCAAATACAATTTAACTCGACCACAGGAGCGAGAAAGCTTCAGTATTTCTTCTTCAAGTGAGTAACTACTGGGTTTACCAGCAATTACAAGGTAGACATCACTGTCATTTAGCATGCTGAATGTTCGTATCAAATGAGGAACGTTTTTATACGGTCGTATCTGTCCAATAAAGGTAACTATGACTGCATCCAAAGGTAGATTGAGTAACCTTCTTGCTTTTTCCTTTGGAATTGCATTTGGATATACCCCTCTATAGTGACCGTGGGGTATCACGAATCCTGGAATATCTCTGAGATTGGGGTAGCGCTTTAGAAGTTCCAACCTGCCCGTTTCACTGAGGACTATATAACCATCCAAAAGCTCAGTAAATAGTTCCCAGAATTTCCTTTCAAGCTTGGGATGATAGCCCTCATGAGCCCGAAGATTATGGACAGTCCAGACTATTTTTGTTCCCTTCAGTTTTAGACACTGGATTAAACCTAGAAGGCCCCCAGTAAGCACACTTGCCCTAACAATAGAGGGGTCGTTTAAATAGCCTTCGGGCCAATGAAGGTGCCAGATATCCCAGCTACTTAAGAAGAGCATGTTGAGTTCAAAATCTCTGACAACAACACCGAGTTTGGACATGTGAGAGTAAAGTAGGAAATTATAGGGATTTATTATCTTATTCTTGTATGCAGGCGAAGCTAAAACTTTCAAGTCACTCACCACCATAAGTAAAAGAGCTAAGGAATACATATAAAAACTTTTGGACAGGACATGTACCGGTGGACTCCTCAATGCTAATCAAAAAAGCCGTCATTCCCGCTGCTGGCCTCGGTACGAGAATGCTCCCGATAACCAAGTCAATGCCGAAGGAGATGCTACCAGTGGGCACCAAACCAGTTATTCATTATGTTGTCGAGGAAGCCATCAAGGCTGGCATTGATGACATTCTTATAATAACGGGAAAGGGAAAGAGGGCAATTGAGGACTACTTTGACAGGAACTTTGAGCTGGAGTACTACCTCCGCGAAAGGGGAAAGGAACGGGAGTTGAAGCTCGTCAGGGAGATAAGCGAAATGGTTGACATCTATTATGTCAGGCAGAAGAAGCCCCTCGGCCTTGGAGATGCAATACTTCACGCGGAGAAACACGTAAACGGAGAGCCCTTTGTCGTCCTCCTCGGGGATGACATTATCGTAAGCGAGAGGCCTGGAATCGGCCAGCTGGTTGAGGTTTATGAAAGGTTTAACGCTCCGGTCCTCGGTGTGGAAACCGTTGAATGGGAAGCCGTTGAGAAATACGGAATCGTTGCAGGGGAGGAAGTTGAGAGCGGTCTGTATAAGGTAAAAGACCTCGTTGAAAAGCCGAAAAAGGAGGAAGCCCCAAGTAACGTTGCGATTGTTGGTAGGTACGTTCTAACACCAGAGGTCTTCGATGCCCTGCGGGAGGTTAAGCCCGACAAGAGGGGTGAAATCCAGCTCACGGACGCCCTGAGACTTCTCGTGGGGAACGGGCGGAGCATGTACGCCAAAACGATAGAGGGGAAGAGGTACGACGTGGGGACCCCCGAGGGATGGTTAAGGGCCAACGTCGAACTCGGAAGGCTTGCTGGAATCCTCAGGTGAACATTATGAGTGGGAAAGGACGGGTCTGCATAGTTGGACCCAGCTTCGGCGACCCCAACAGGAAGCACGAGGGCAGGACCAAGATGATATCGAGGCTCTACGAGTTCCTCAGAGAATCGGGGATAGCCGTATCGGAGAACATCGAAAACTGCTCGGTCGTGCACATAAACTCCTCTGGGATATTTGAACTGATAAAATACGCAAGGCTTCCGAGGAGGGGCAAGGTGTACTCCCTGTACTCCAACCTGAAGACCAGCCCCCTCAACGTTCTCAGGGACACGGTTGATTTCCTGAGGATTCGAAATCCCGGGTTTAGAGGAAACTCACTGCGGAATATACTCCTGAGAACAGCCCTTACGATGGTCTCGTGCTCCATACCCACCCCTCTCGTGAGGTGGCTTTTTGAAAGGACCGTTGAGGTCGCAGTATTTTCCAACAGGTACACGGCGAGAAGAGTGGGTGCCAGCAACGGGAAGGTTATAAGGATTGGAATAAACCTCCAGAAGTTTCAGAACTGCCCCAGAAGGGGAGGAACCGTAACCGTTGGATACGTGGGTCATCCCTCAACGAGCAAGGGCATATCGAGGCCGTTGAAATAATGAAGAGACTGAAAGGGGTCAGAAAAGTGCTGTTTCTGTCGAACCCCGCGAGAATCAGCGTTGAGAAGCTCTTAGGGAAAGAGGATATAGAGGTTAAAGGTCCCCAGGAAGACCTGAGAGCCATGTATTCTTCCATTGACGTCCTGATTCTTTCCTACAGGCACGAACTGTCGAGCATAGCGACGCCCCTCGTTCTCCTCGAGGCTATGGCCTGCGGCGTTGCCGTTGTTACGTCCTGCATCGGGCACCTCAGAGAGGCGGGAGAGAGGCAGTCCTCTACGCCAAACCTAGGAACGTGGATGAGTTTGTGGAAAGGATCGTGTACCTGATAGAGAACCCAAAGGTCAGGAGAAAGCTCGGGATACGTGCGAAGCGCATCGTCGGGAAAACTACGACGAAAAAGCGATGCTCATGTTGTATTTGGACCTCTACGAAGAAATCGGTGGTCGGCATGGAGAAATCAAACGTTGAGTTCATCCTCGCCATGGCCGAAGAGCTCAGGCGGGAAAACGTCGGGTTCTTCTTCCTCGACGAGCGCTGGATGGTCGAGGGAAGGGACGTCGACCTGTGCCTTTACAGGGAAGATACCGAAAAGTTCGACAAAATCGCGAGGGAGATGGGCTTCAGGTTCCTTTCAAAGTTCCCGCCGTGGAAGAGATTTTACGTGGTATACAGGGAATGGGGAGATAATCCTCCTCGACGCCCACCTCGGGAAATACGAGGGGGTTTCGAAGGACATACTTGGGTTTGGAGAAAGCTACTGGCTCGATTCGACGAGATAGGTTTTCTATTACGTCTACCGTATTGGGCTTGGGGAGCCCGTTGAGAAATACGAGAGATACCTGAAAAAGCACCTTCCAGCGGTGGACTTTGAGAGGCCGAAGGTCTATCTTGGGAAATACTTCAGAAACAGCGAAGAGCTCCTGAAGGCACTAAGGGAGGGTCGCTTTGAAGAGCTAAGGCCAAGGCACAGGTTTAAGCACACGGTTATCAGAGGGGCCTACTTCACCAGAAACGTGGGATTCAAGGTCATGCGCCAGCTTTGGAGGCTCTTTCATCCAGCCCCCATGTGGTATTCCTCGGCCCCAATGGGAGCGGGAAGAGCACGCTCGCAAGGGCGGTGGTCAATGTCGCAAAGAAAGGCAAATTCAAGCCCTACTACTAATACGGGGGCAGAGACACGTTCAGGTGTCCCAAACCCCTGAACTGGGCCAGAAACCGTGCAAAAAGAGGCGGAAAGAGTGTGGAGGCAACGGCGGGACGGAAGAAAAGAGATAGTCAGGTACGAATCAAAAACCGTCCGCCTCGTAACGCCCGTCATCTACTACATCGAATACCTCCTCAGGACTCTGTGTCTGTACCCGAAGAGGCTGGAAATACAAGCTTGTCGTTACAGATAGGTGGTTTTACGACCTCATAACCTCTCCCAACGCCTCAAAAAGGCTCACGAGAATCCTGATAAAATTCCTTCCAAAGCCAACGCTCGTTGTCTACGTTTACAACGACCCCGACGTCCTCGTTGAAAGGAGGAGGGGACTCTCAAGGGAGCTCATCGAGAGCCAGCTGAGGGACTTTGAGCTCATAAAAAACCTCTTCGACCTGAGGGTGAAGAGCGACTCAAGGGAGAGAGCCCTTGAGGAAGTCATGAACGCAATCGTTGAAAGACTTTAGCCAACCAGCTTCAGGAACTCCCTGGGGTATTCCTCCGAGTACCTAACCACCCGTCTACTTGCGCGTTCCACAGGAACTGGAGACTCAAAATAGGACTCAATGGCAGACGCAATGCTCTCAACCTCGGGCTCAACAACAGCCCCTCCCCCCGCCCACCGGATTACCTCGGGGATTGCCCCCCTGTTGCTCCCTATGACAAAGCTCCCGTTGGCGATTCCCTCAACAACCACCCTGCCAAAGGGCTCGTGCCAGAGCGAGGGAACCACGAGGACATCAGAGGCCCTGTAATAGTGCCTCAGGATTTTTAGGGGTTTATATCCCACGTAGAGGAGGTTGGGCAGACGGGAACTCTCAAAGACACCCCTCAGGGGCCCGGTTCCGACGACAACGAAGAGATACTCAGGAAGCCTTTCGGCAAGGAGGGGTATGAGGTGGGCCCCCTTCATCTCGCTCAGCGTCCCAGCGAAAAGGACAACCCTTTTCTCCTCGGGGAGCCCGAGTAACCTTCTTGCCCCCTCCTTTGAAAGTTCAGAAACTGCAGCCGCACCAACAGGGTTGTAGAGAACCCCGACATCGGCGGACTTGAGGTTAAGCCGCCTGAGGAACTGGCCCTTAACGAAACCGCTTATTGCGACGAGGACGTCAAAGCTCTCTAGGACGTCCCTCCTGAGGTAAATCTGGTACGATAGGAGGGGCGCGGTTAGCCCTGCACCCATGCACCTGCGCACTTCCTCTGTCGAACAGCCCGGACACAGGGCTCCCCCGTTGTTCAGTCCTCTGTTCCAGCACAATATCCCAAAATCCCTCAGGTGGGCTATCTTTAAGGCGTCGGTCTTAACACCCGAGAGAGCCAGAATTGACTCCAAGTTGTTGGCGTGAACGACATCGAAGTTCTCCCTCTCGAGCAGTTTCTCAGCATTCTTCCTGAGCTCGGCCGCCGAGAGTCGGATATATCCCCCAAGTTGGAGATAGAAGAGGGGCCTTTTTCTTGTGTAAACACTCGATGAAAGCTCCCTTGTCTTCCTCCGGAAAAGGAAATATCTCCATGACTTGAATCGGATTATCCTAAGGTTTCTATGCACATCAACGTCCGTCCTGTGGGCACTGTAGTTCGGCGTCAAAACTGTAACATCGTGACCGAGTTTGGCGAGTCCCTCAACGAGGAGCTTGAGGCTTATCTCCGCCCCTCCCATGTGCATTGGGGGATAATATTCACTCACGAACAGAAACCTCATAACATACACCCCGCGACGCCATAGTGGACAGCTTTCTGAGATATTTTCTATCCGCATAAAGCCGCTCCAGGGTTTCCACAAGCAGATTGGAGGAGACGCTCAGGCATTTATCCTTAACCTCAGAGGGTATCTCCGCATCGTCGAAAACGATAACCGGCTTCCCCCTCGCCAGCGCTTCAACAATCGGCAGGCCCCAGCCCTCGTACTTTGATGCATGAACGTAAACATCAAGCGAGTCGTAGAACTCAACCAGCTCCTCATCGGGTATGAAGCCAAGGAGTTTTATCCGCCCGTCGTCTTCGGCCAGCTTTTTAACGCGCTCGAACTCCTCTCCGGTTCCGGCCAAGAGAAGCCTCGCGTTCGGATTGTCCCATTGCTTAAACACTTCAACGAGGAGGACGTGCCTCTTGTGGTAGTCCATCCTTGAAATGTAGCCCACCATAAACTTCCCCTTCTCTCTGAACTTTCCAGCGCGGGGCGGTTCGATGAGGAAGCGCTCGTCTATCGGCTGGTGAACAACGGTTATCTTATCTTCAGGGATTCCCGCAAAGCGGACGAGGTCGACCTTCGTCAGGTGAGAGACGGCATAAATCACGTCGCATTTCCTCGCCGAGAGAAGGCCGAGGCAAATGAAGAAGCGCTCAAAGAATCCTTTGAGTCCCTTCCTCGGGTGCTTCAGTGGGATGAGGTCATGGATTGTAACGCGCTTTTCAGCTTTGGGCTTGAAAATCGGAAGCGTTATTCCTTCAATTACGCCGACGGCGTGGTAAACGTCGCATTTGGAGCGGACGAGCCAGAGGGGAACTTCGAAGAACTGCCAGAGGACGTATGAGAATCTCTCAGCAGGGGACAGCTTAACCTCGTGTCCCTCTCGCCCAAGGGTTCTGATTAGATTCCTTGTGTAGACCGCTATTCCTCCAGCTTTGGTGCTCAACCGCCGGACGATTAGGCAAACCCTCATTCAACCACCTCATAGACAGCGAGGAGCTGTTTAACAACCTCGTTCCAGTCGTAGCGCTCGGCATTTTTCCTTGCAATCCTTCCGAGCACCCTTGAGTTTTCATGGGCGAGCATCAACGCCCGGGCGAGAGATTCCTCGTTTAAGGGAACAACGAAGCCCGTCTTGCCATTCTCCACGAGGAACTTTGATGCGTTCATCGGGTGCTTAACGGTAACCACTGGAATGCCAGAGGCCATCGCCTCAAGGACGACCATGCCAAAGCCCTCCCTCCGGGATGGAAAGGCAAAAACCTTTGAGGCCTTCATGAGGGAGATTACCTCGGAGTATTCCCTCAAAAAGCCCGTGAAGGTAACGTTCTCGGCAATCCCAAGTTCTCTGGCGAGGTGCTCAAGCCCCCTCCTCTCGGGCCCGTCGCCAACAACAACCGCCCTGAAGTCAGGGAACTCGGGCCTCAGAAGGGCTAGAGAACGGAGGAAAAAGTCGACACCCTTCTCCGGGATGAGCCTGCCGACGAAGATAAAATCCGATTTCAGCGACGATGGCTTAACCGAGCGAATCATGTCAAGGTCTATGCCGTTGGGAACGAGGTAAACGGGCTTTCTAAGG
>Ga0256842_1001579_pt1 | contig 17950 bp, 13 predicted proteins | sample 4559240metaG_FD_185973 | JGI IMG/M metagenome (GOLD analysis project Ga0256842, IMG submission 185973) | Hydrothermal vent microbial communities from Guaymas Basin, Mexico - 4559-240 | ecosystem: Environmental > Aquatic > Marine > Hydrothermal vents | place: Mexico: Guaymas Basin | collected...
ACCTATGACGGTTTTTTGGATTTTATAGGGGCAATACTGCTTTATACAGCAGAAGTTTTTGCAATTATCATCTATCTTTTGGGAATTTTTACCTCCCTGAATCTTTTAAAAAGAAAATCAATAGACTTAGCAGAGTATCCTCAAAAAGAATGGCCAACTGTTGATATTCTTATACCAACGTACAATGAACCGCAGATTATTATTGAAAATACTGTTTTAGCTGCATTGGCTATGGATTATCCGGCAGATAAGTTTACAGTTAATCTCTTGGATGACGGTGGCACTGATCAAAAATGTAATAACGTAAACGAAGAGGCTGCAAAGGGAGCAAGACAAAGACGCAAGGATTTGATGAAGTTTTGTGACTATGTTGGAGCACGCTATATAACCAGACCAAAAAATGAAAATGCAAAAGCTGGAAATATCAATGAAGCCTTAAACTTTGTGCATGGTGATTTGATTTTGATTTTAGATACAGATCATGTTCCGGCAAAGCAGTTTTTGCAAAAAACTGTAGGGTGGTTTTTAAAAGATGAAAAAGTTTTTTTGGTACAGACACCGCATGCTTTTTATAATCAAGATCCAATAGAGAGAAACTTACGAATGGGAGATGTCCCTTTAAGTGAAAACGATATGTTTTATAAATATATTCAACTCGGACATGATTTTTGGGAGAGTTCATTTTTTTGCGGATCTGCAGCAGTACTGAAACGTTCTATGATAGATGAGTTGGGTGGAATTGCCGGAGAGACTATTACAGAAGATGCGGAAACTGCGATTAAACTGCATGATAAAGGATATAAAAGTGTTTATATTCGAGAACCTATGGTACGTGGTCTGCAGGCTGAGAGTTTTGGTGCACTTGTTATTCAGCGTGTTCGCTGGACACAGGGAATGGTACAGATCTTTTTGCTTAAGAATCCTTTCTTATCTAAAAATCTGCAATGGTATCAAAAAATCAGTTATGTAAGTGCCAGTTTTTTCTGGTTTTTTGCTTACTCTCGTACAGTATTTTACCTTGCTCCTTTAATGTATCTTTTCTTTGGTTTACGAGTATATAATGCCAATGGTATTGAAATGCTTGCGTATGTTATTCCACATATGAGTATGGCAATTATGATGTCTTATTTTTTGTATGCAAAGGTAAGAAATCCTTTTTTCTCAGAACTCTATGAGACCGTTCTCTCATTTTTTACATTGCCTGCAATTATTTCTGTTTTGATAAATCCGCGATCGCCTACATTTGATGTAACACCAAAAGGACAGGAGATGGTGCAAGATCATATTTCTGATCTTGCTGTTCCTTTTGTAATTATCTTTACATTTGTAGTTTTTGGTTTTGTTGCAGCAGCTTTTAAGCTCTACTTAAATCCAGGTCAATATGATGTAATACTTATGACAACAGCATGGAATCTTTTAAATATGCTACTGTTAGTAGCTGCGATTGGAGTTACGAGTGAGAAAAAAGAGGTTCGAAAAAGTATTCGTATTCCGTTAAATGCTGATTGCACAATAATACATAAAGGTAAAAAATATGCAGGCAAGATTGTAGATTTAAGTGAGGGAGGAATGGATATTGAACCAAAAGATCCGGCAATGCCATATGAAGAGATGTTTAAAGCAGCTCCAAATGTAGAGATAGAGTTGACCGATATAGATGGAAAACCTTTTATTATTCCATCAAATTTTTTACATTCGTTTAATTGGGGAAAAAAACTTATATTTATTTTTGAAGAAGTAGAATTTAATATTCCACTTCGTCAAAAGTTAATACTTATTATTTATGGAAATACTACAAAATGGAAAGAGATAGAAGATAAAAAACCTATCTTGTCACCATTGACAAGTTTTATATTTATCATAAAACAAAGTTTTAAGAATGCGATGTTTCGAGATGCATACAAATTGACTTTTAGCAAGTTACGAGATAGTTTAATACCAAGGAGAAATTAATGAAAATATTTATATTTATAATGGGGCTGTTTTTATTGTTACATGCAAGTGAAAAACAGAATATTCCTACGCAAACGATAGAACTTGCAGATGGAACAAGTATTGTCAGAGTTCATTTTAATTATGTAAACTCTTTTAAAGATGTACAAAGAATACGAGGAACAGACGGTTTTTATACGTTGGATTTTGCTATTCCGAATAAGTGGAAAGTTTTGGATGTCAAGGGGTATATAAAGTATACTCCATCTGTACTGCTTTTAAAAGATCTTTCATCAGCAATTATATCTGTAAATGATAATATCGTATCACAATTTAAGATTTTTGATTATAAAGAGAGTGGAATAAAATTTCATATAGAGAAAGATTTTTTACAAAAACATAATAAATTACAGTTTGAACTTATACAGCACTATACATACAAGTGTGAGGATAATGGACATTCATCTCTTTGGAGTGATCTGGATCTGCAAAAGAGTTATATAGAGTTTCATGTAAGACCAAAAGCGATTCAAGAGTTTGTCAGTTCAATTAAAGAGAATGTATTTGATGACAAACAGTATACCGTTGATCCGATTAATTATGTGATGCTTGATAAGAGTGATGCGACTTTAAAAAAGTTTGCTCTTTTTACTTCTGTTGCATCAACAAGTTTGAAATACAGACTTGAAAAAATCAAAATTTCTGATACACTAGATCCTCAAAGTCATAATCTTATAATAGCAACAAAAGACAAAGCAAAAAAACTGCTCTCTATCTTTAATGAGAAATATATAAGCGATGAGACTCCCTCTTTGAGTCTTTTCTTTAATTCAAAAAGTTGCAAGGAGTGGCTAAATAGAGACTCTTTTGCAACAATTTATGCAGATACAGATGTAAAAATCAAAGAAGAGGGTGCTTTTTATGGAAGAAGTCTTTATCTTGAGAGAAATAAGTTGGCATTAAAAGATTTAAAAGTTGATCAAAGTGATGCAGTAACGGTATCTTTTTGGTTTAAAGCAGAAGATATAAAACATTTGACACTTTTTAGTTTTAAAAACTACTCTTTGATTATACTGAACAATTATATTGGTTTTAATACAGCCAACAAAGATCTTTATGGAAGCCGATTTCACTTTAAAAAAGGGAAATGGTACCATCTTAGCGCGGTTTTTTATAAGAATGATATCCTTAAAAACAGTATTGTTATAGATGATGAGATACTCTCTTTAGCACAAATTACTGGAGAGTATGCAGAGCAAAATGCCGTTTTTTCTTCAACAGCATATATTGGAGTATCCAAAGATTTAGATGCACTTGCATTTAAAGGTTATATTGACCAGTTCTATATGTTTGATCATGCTGTAAAAACAGCAGACCTTGAAAAACTGTATGACTATGCTCTTATGCATAAAAATGAGAGATTAACAGAGTCACTATATCTGGATGACAAACTGGCTCATGATATTAATGTAATTCAAAACCCTTTTAACATTGACAAAGCAATTATTGTGTTAGCTCCTGAAAATGAAAAGAAACAAGAAGAGATGATATATGCACTTTATAAAAATGACCTTAGTATGTATAAGTATCAAGGATTGGATATTTATGATGTGAAGATTCCTGCTAAGGCCAAAGCATACAGTGCAAAAGATTTTGTACCTTTGGATGAGAAGATCTATTTTAGTGAACTTGGCTATAAAACAAAACTTTTAAAAGGACAATATCCTCCAAAAATAAAACTAAAATTTAAAGTCTATCCTGATAATTATTTTGATGGAAAAGATAAAATTAAAACAAATATACGTTATGTATTACCATCTGTTGTCCGTAAAGATTCTGTAGTAAATACATTTATAAATGATAACTTTGCAGATCAGTTGGACATAACAAAAATACAAGAAGAGTCACAAATCTCTATAGCAGCAGATAAACTTTTTAACTTTCATAATCTTGCAGATATGCCTGTATACCTTATTGGTAAAGGGTATAATGAGTTAATGCTTGATTTCTCTCTTATTCCGATTAAAGAGAACATTTGTGCTATTTTTAATACTGAAAATCTTGTTGCCTCTGTACTTGATGATTCCTATTTTATTTTGCCAAGAGCAAAAAAATGGATTGAGATGCCATATATGGAGTTTATTACAAGCGCTCAATATCCCTATTCAATTTATCCTGATCTGCAAGACAGTGTTGTCTACTTGACAGATACAAAGAGTGAAACGGTATCGAGTGCTATGAACTTTCTCTTTTTCTTAACACAGGAACTTGCTTCATATCCAAACTATATACGAGTAACAACAAAGCTTTCTGAGGAAGACAAAAAGAAAAATATTATTGTTTTTGGAACGGTCTATAATAAAGAAATTCAGGATTTGAGTAAAGATGCCCCTATTGTATTTGACAAGCAGAAGATGATAAAAATTTATCCTTATATTAAAAGATTTATTAAGCATAAAACAATTGTAAATGAAGATCGATTGAAAAAGTACAGATATAAAACAACTATATCAGAAGTAAATTTTATTAATAAAACAATGATTATGCAAATGTTTAAATCAAAATATAAAAGCGACAAAACTATTTTAATGTTTACTGCTGGCAATGCAAATTGTCTGGATAAAGGGGTTACATCTATTTTTCAATATAAAAACAGAAATAATATCCTTGGTGATACTGTGATTTATGATTTTGAAGATGAAAAAGGTTTGGCATATAATATAAAAGATAAGTATATTATCTCAAAAATGAGTTGGCTGGAGACGCTCTCTTTACAAATAGGTAGCAATCCTGTTCGTTATATAATATCATTTATTGTTTTATTAACACTTTTTGTCTGGATAATGAAACTATTGTTAATGAAATTTAAAGAGGAACATCATAAAGATGCTGAATAGATTATTCTTTTTTTTACTTATCAGTATTTTATCTCTAGAAGCATCTTGGGATGAATATAAAACACGTTTTTTTAATGAAAATGGAAGAATCATTGACAAACAAAATGAGAATGTGACACATAGTGAAGCGATTGGATATTCAATGTATCTTGCTCTTAAAAATCAAGACATGAAAAGTTTTACAAAGATTTATAGGTGGTACAGAAAAAATTTGATCAAAAATAGCTGTGGTCTTATTAGTTGGAAATGGGGTAAAAATAAGAATGGAAAATGGCAGGTCATTGATCATAATAATGCAACAGATGGAGATTTGTGGATAGCATATGATAATTTGTTGGCATATGAGATGACAAAAAATGAAAGATATAAAAAAGAGGCAGTAACACTTATAAAAAATATTAAAAAAAATTTACTTATAAAAAATAAAAAAAAGATATATTTGCTTCCTGCTTGTTATGGATATGAAAAAAAAGAGAGTTTTGAGATAAATCTTTCATATTATCTCTTTTTTATTTTTGATAAATTTTTTGAAATTGATCATGATAAGATTTGGCAAAGATTAAAGAGAGATGGGATAGACTTATTGTTTAAAGCCCGTTTTACTCCTTTGGAACTTCATGCAAATTGGATTAAAATCAATAAAAAAGATGAAAAAATATCTTTGAGTAAAAATAATCTTTTTGGTTATGATGCGATTCGTATTCCCTTAAATATTTTAATGAGTGATATACAGAATAAAGATCTACTTTTGCACGCTTATAAAAAATATATAGATGGTATGAAAAAAATGCAGCTTGTATTTGGTGTGGCTGATCTTAAAAAAGGGATGTTTAGTATTTATAATTATACTTATGCATATTTAGCTGTTTATAATCAAATAGATAACTATTTTTATCAGCAGTTCTCTTTTTCAAAAGAGTTACAAGAATTAAAAAGGAGAAGAATAGATGATTATTACTCTTACTCGATCTATCTTATATCTATTACTCCTTAATAGTGTAGTAATAGCACAAAAAATAGATGTAAGTTTTGAAGTTTTTCATGCAACAAAAGATTATATGGATATTGCACAGCAAAAACTTAAATTGTTACAGGCTAAAGGTTTTAACTGTTATATTGCAGAGAAAAAAGATACAATTTCTTTACTCTGTAATGATTCACATACGCTTCAAGAGATGCAAAATAATATAAATAAATTACAAAAAGAAGCTATTGTTTTTACTATCATAGCAAAAAAGAATAAAGATAAAAAGAGATATAAAACAGTAAATGAATTGCAAGAGGGATATAAAGCATATAATAAGAAAGAGTATACAAAAGCATATACAATATTTTTGAAACTCTATAAAAAAGATAAAAGTTTTGAAGTTGTTTATGCATACGCATTAGTTCTTATGAAATTACATAAATATGAGCAGGCACTTTCTGTCTTACAAAACTGCAAACAGAAAAAAGCTCGTTTACTTTATAATGATATTGCTAATGCTTATTTTCATGAAGTACTTGAGGCAAAAAGGTATGATGTCGCATATAAACTAATAGAAAAATACCATTTAAAAAAACAAAAAAAATTAGAAATAGCATATAAAAAGGCGCTGGATCTTTTCAAGAAAAAAGAGTATAACAATGCTTTAGATGCTCTCTCCTCATATAAACATCATAGTAATAAAATACAAAAACTTTATAATGAAATTTTATATACTAAATATATAACCGATGCTTGGTCCTATATTGAAAAAGATCCATTAAAAGCAGTTAAAATATTTAAAGAGGGATGTAAGATAAAAAAAGAGTTTGATTGCTATAAAGGAATGATGTATGCCTATTATAAATTAGGCAAATATGATGTTTCTTTATATTTGGCAGAAAAACTTTATAACTATAAGGCTGATCCAAAGCTTGCAGAGATGGCTCTTAATAGTAATTTGGCATTAAAAAATTATCAAGAGGCTCAAAAATGGTATGAGCATTTGGCAGATAGCAAAGGATTTAAAGATGCTAAAAAAGAGTTTTTAAAGGCAAAGATGAATCAATATATGATGCAAAAGAATTATATTGCTGCAAAAAAGATAGCAAAAAATATTTTACAGGATAATCCAAATGACAGTGATGCTAACTATATTTTAGCTTTAGATGCTTTTAAACGTGATAAATATAAACTTTGCCTGTCCATTATTGATGATGTTAATTTGACACAAGATTATCAAAAAAACTTACTTTACAGATGTAAAGCCTATAGTGCACTCGAAGACGGAGAGATTACTCAAGCACAGAAGAGTATTGAAAATGTGACAAATGATACTATTTTATACAGTTTTTATATTGATCTTGCTAAATATTTTGATAAAAAAGGTGATATTAGAGCTCTTAAATTATATAAAAAAGCAAAAGAGTTAGATAAAAAAAATATAGGATCTGAATTACTTTATTTGTATGCATTAAATAAATTTCATCAAGATACTTTGCTACAAAAAGAGTTGGCGTCTGCATATGTAAATTTTCCAAAAGAGCAAAAGAGCTTAGATGAATTTAAAAGTATCTATGATAAAAAGAAGCTTTTGACTCTTTATCAAGCAAAAAATTATGAGAAATGTTATGCGTTTAGTAAGACAATAAAAAAAGAACAAAAAGATAAAGATATTTATACATTAAGTGCTTGGTGCGCTTACTCTATAGGTAATTATACAGCAGCAAAAGAGGCATTTTTAGAAGCAACTAAGCTCAAAAAAAACAGTAATGAAGAGTTATATGCATATGCACTCAGTTGTTTAAAATTAAATGAAAGAGATAATGCACTCAAAGCTCTCAATAAAATAAAAATATCTACAAAACAAGAGAAGCTCCAAGTAGCGGATCTATATGCTGATTTACAAGAACAGCAAAAAGCTTACTCATTGATAAAAAGTATACCAAATACAATGGATAAAGAAAAAATTATACAATCTATAAATAAAAGTTATACAAAACTTTTCTATGAGAATGCTATTTCTGCTGGATTGTATTGGCAATCGCAAAATGGAACAAGTGGGTTAACGGCATTTGATAAATATGTCATACCAGTTGATTATGATTATTTTGATCTAGTTAATAATATGCACTTTTATATTGATGCAGATATCATGTATTTATATAACGGAAAGTTAGATAGTGTCGAAACATATAAAAAATATGGTTTTGTTACAGCTACACAGGAAAATACTTTAGAAAAAGAGACTGCATTTATGCCAAAAATAGGTATAGATTATAAACAGTATCATATTATGCTTGGAACGACTCCTTTAGGGAGTAGAATTTCTCCAGAACTCACAGCACTACTATCAACGTATTTTGTAAAAAATCAATGGTTGGCTAGTTTTAAAATTGAGCAAAAAGAGTTGGATGAAACAATGTTGTCTTTTGTTGGCGAACGTGCTAAAGATGGTAGGCAAGAAGTTTATTGGGGACGTGTTTTGAAGCGTGGAGCAACAGTTGGGATAAACTATGATGCAGCAGTTAGTTTAGCTTTAAACTTTACATATTTTCCTGAAATTTTTGGTAAAAATGTTCAAACAAATAAGCAAAAGAAAGCTGTTGTAACAGCTATATATTATCCTGCTGTAGAATCTTTAGAATATATGCAACTTGGTGCAATTGGCATATATGATAGTTATGATAAAAATGAGAATCTTTTTACATATGGTCATGGGGGATATTTCTCTCCTCAATCCTTTTTTATGGCAGGTGTTTTTACTGAGTTTGGGGACCATGTAAGCAAAGACCTTTATTATAAGGCAAAAGTAGGTTTAGGCTTTGAAACATATAGTGTAGATGATGCAAAAAAATTTCCTCTACACGATGGTGTAGTTCATTCAACAGAAGTTGTAAAAGGCTATGATGAAAACGGCTTTGACTATAAGCTTGCACTTCAATTAGGTTATAAATTAAACAAGAATTTTGATTTGATATCTGGACTCTCTTTTGAGAAGTTTCAAAATTATACAATTCATGAGATAAGTTTTGCATTAGTATATAGGTTTGCTAATCATTATAATGATTTCAATACATTTTATCTCAATCATCGGGTAGATCATATTATTCCTAGGTATGAGGTGGCAAAATAGCAATACTTTTTGTATAATAGACTTCTTGCAAAACTCCTATAAGCCTCAAAGGACTAAAAAGTGGTAAGATAGTGCAAAATAAATTTTTATGCCTAGCCATAGCTAAGGATAAAATTCTAATAGAGTAAAATTATATAAGGGTAAAGATTGAAAACATTTTATTATGTTCATACAGGGCACAGAATAGGTTTAGATAGGTTTCGTCGTGCGGTGGCAATATTGAATGCGTTAGGAGATGAAGATATTACATTGCTTACATCAGACTATCGTATTACACAGGTTGCACGAGATTTTGGTATTGAGACAAGTGTAGGTATTGATGTTGTTCGTAATATTCCTCAAATAGCACATCATGGTGATAAAATAATTTTTGATTCTGCTGAAGCAAACCCTATTATGCTTGATGATATGCGTAAATATTTTTCAAGTTTTATACGCATTAGTGATAATGCAAAGGATTATAAAGCTGAGAAAGAGTATCTTCTTTCCCCATATCTCAAAGGAGAAAATATCTGTAATGCAGTAGCAATACAAGATGTTTTTTTTGGAGATTTTGAAAAAAATGTAGCAATAACATATTTTTTTGGAGATGATGATTATGAAAAAGATCTGGAAAAAAATCTTGATTTTATTGATGGACTCGATCCCTGTTTGCAGCTTGGTTTTTACTATTTTTTAGATTATGAGGATATGTTAAAAGAGAAGTTTTCAAACTATTTTGAATTTGAAGAGTATGAAAAGATGATAAAAAGTACAGAAATTCTCATTACCTCTTCTCCTCAGGCAGTTTTAGATTCTTTGGCAAGTGGTGCAAAACCAATTTATTTTCAAAGAGAAGATTATACTGATGATTTTATTCCACTTTTTAAAAAATTAAATATTCCAATAGTGCGTAACTATGATAAAAATCACTTATATGTGATTATAGAAACAATAAATGATCGAAAATATGAAAAAATCGAACAAAATAGTAACAAAATTGCTAAATTTATAAAAGAGAACTTAAATTTATAAAGAATTAAAAGTTGTTTTGTATATAATAAGTTTTTAGATAAAAAATTTCACAATAAGTGAGTGAACATGAAAAACAATAGCCGTAGAGGTTTTATGGGGAAAGCATTTGGTGCCGTTGCCGGCGTTGGTGCAGTCGCTTCCTTATACGCGATGAAGAGATCTTGGGATCCTTTACCGAGTGTAAAAGCAGCTGGATTTACTACTCTTGATATGTCAGCATATAAAGAGAATGAATTAGTAACAGAAAAATGGAGAGGAAAGCCTATTTTCGTTTTAAAACAAACTGCAGATATGGTTAAAAAAGCAGAAGCGAATCCTAAAGATATGGAAAGACTTATTAAAGTAGGTAATGACTATTTTATGGTATGCCTTGGTCTTTGTACGCACCTTGGTTGTATTCCTGGATATGATTCAGATGAGAAGAGCTTTTTATGTGCTTGTCATGGGGGTATGTATGATTTTACAGGTGATGTAACAAAAGCTCCACCACCACGTGGTCTTGATATTCCTCCATTTAAAATTGACGGGAACAAACTGGTTTTAGGTGAAGAAGGACCTGAATATAAAAAGATGCTAGAAAATGGCACGACATTAAGAGCATAGGCGAAGGAGAATAAATGGCACATTTTACAAAAGCTACAAGTCTGCATGACTGGTTGAATCAACGTTTAGCGATTGATACACTTCGTCGTGTTTTGGCAACAGAGTATTGGATTCCAAAGAATATTAACTTCTTATGGGCAATGGGGATGGTTTTAGCTATCACTTTTGGTTTATTATTGATTTCAGGAATCTTTTTATTGATGTATTATCAACCAAATGTAAATCTTGCATTTGACAGTGTTAACTATACAATTATGCAAGAAGTTGGATATGGTTGGTTATGGAGACATGTACATGGTGTAGCTGCATCAGTTGTTTTCTTAATTATTTACATTCACATGTTTACCGGTATCTATTATGGTTCTTATAAGAAAGGCCGTGAGATGATCTGGCTTTCTGGTATGCTTCTTTTTGTAGCATTCTCAGCAGAAGCTTTTTCTGGTTATATGCTTCCATGGGGACAAATGTCTTACTGGGCTGGTATGGTTATTACGAACCTTTTTTCTGGTGGTTCATTACATGCAGATGGTTTAGTTGAGTGGATTCGTGGGGATTATGTTCCTGCACAGGCATTCTTAAATCGTTTCTTTATGCTTCATGTACTTCTTATTCCTTTAGCTATTTTAGGTCTTATCGGTTTACACTTTGGAGCACTTCGTATTCCACACGTAAACAACCAAGATGGTGAAGAGATTGATTTTGAAGCAGAAGCTGCAAAATATAAAGCAGGTGATAAAGCAAATTCAAAAGTTATTGCATTTGTGAATGACTTTATGTCTAAAGATATGATGGTTGTTGGAATCTATCTGATTTTCTTTTTCTATCTTGTTTTCTATCATTATGATTTTGCAATGGATCCGGTTAACTTTGACCCTGCTGATGGTCTAAAGACTCCAGCACACATTTACCCTGAGTGGTACTTCTTATGGTCTTATGAGATTTTACGTCCATTCTCAACAAATACTGGGCTAATTGCATTTGCATTTGCACAAGTTATTTTCTTTGCACTACCGTTCTTAGACAAATCACCAAATGCAGTTCCTGCATCACGCCGTGGTCTCTTTAAATACTGGTTCTGGGCAATGTTGATCGATATGATTATTTTAACTGCTATGGGTAAAGTTCCACCTGAAGGTGCATTTAGTACAATTGGTTTGTATGCAGCACTTACATTTATTGGTTTATGGATTGCACTGCCATTTATCACTAAAACAGAAAAAAAAGTTTAAGGAGTAAAAAGTGAAAGAATTATTTATATTAGCGGTTGTAACATTTTTTACTCTCCTAACATATTGGTTAGTTGAGCCTTTTGCGCATTCACAAATGCATAAACATATAGAGAGTGAAGGTTTTGCATATAAAGATCTTCCTGCACTCACGAAAAAAGGTGATGCTGCACGTGGTAAAGAGTTAGTAATGGGTGCCGGTGCTTGTGCTGGTTGTCATGGTATCAAGGTTGAAGGTATGCCAGCTCCAATGGATCCGGTAACTGCTGCACAATCTTATGGTGTTAACCCACCAGATTTAAGTAATGCTGGGGTTGTTTTTGATCCTAAGTTTTTAGCTGCACTTATTAAAAACCCTGCACATGCTTTACTGGTTGAACATAAATTTGATCCTGCAAAAGGTCAAATGCACCCAATGACACAGTTTTATGGTGCTGGTGGAGATTTAGATCAAGAAGTAGCAGATATGGTTGCTTACTTACAAGCAATTGCTCCAAAAGCTGAAGAATTAACTCCAGAAATTGCATTTGAAACTGCTTGTGGTAGATGTCATGCTATTCACTATCCGTATGTTAAAGAGGGTGAAGCACATCCGGCTTGGACTCAGATTGGTGAAAAACCAACATTTAAGAAAAAACAAGATGCCTTGGCATTTGAGCAAAAAGTTCTTGATTATCAGGATGCACTTACTAAATACATGGGTACATTACCACCTGATTTAAGTATGTATATCCGTTCACGTGGTGAACACCATATCAAAACATTTATGGAAAATCCTCAAAATTATCTAAAAGGTACTGCTATGCCACGTGTTGGGGTAACAGCAGAAGCTGCAGATAAAGTGATCGAACATTTAGAAGATGTAGGTGATTCTAAACGTCATGAACGTGCATCAGTTGGTGCAAATGTAATGATTTATATCTTTATTTTTGCAATCTTTGCAATTCTTTGGAAAAAAGAAGTGTGGAGAGATTTACACTAATTTTTCTACCGTAAAAGGAGTTTTGCTCCTTTTACATTCTTCTCCTCTTTTTTATAAATATTACCCTCTTTAAAGTAAAGCTTCGATATAATTTTTTTATGAGATTTAGAGATATTAAAAAACGAAAAAAACAACAACAAACTGCTAAAGATAAAGTGACGGTTCATTATGCCAGTTATCCTGATAGAATTAAAGCATTAATAACAGATATGTTTATGATCTATGCTCCTATACTCTATCTGCTTACTTATGTTATACTTGGTGGAAAAGATGAATTTCAATCTTCACAATTAGCGCCATTTATTGGTGTAACTCTTTATGGAGTAATTTATGCTTTTTTAATAGCAAAATTTGGACAGACTCCCGGAAAAAAAGCATATGAAATTATAGTTGTAGATGATGAAACCTATGAGAAGATAGGTTTTTTTAGGGCTTTTATTCGCTTTGTCGCTTTTTTGTTTTCAGCAACTATTTTACTTGGACTTTTAACACCATTTTATAGAAAAGATAGAAAAGCACTTCATGATATGATAGCTTCTACTGTTGAGATAGTTGAAGATAAGCGTTTCAAGCGTTAGTTTTACACTATATTCAACTATGCAGGCTATAATGCTTTTAATAATAATAATAATAAATAGGAAATATAATGCTAATAGACAGCTATGAAAGAGTTGTGGATTATCTCCGTATATCTGTAACGGAAAGATGTAACTTTCGATGTCAATACTGTATGCCTGAAAAACCTTTTTCGTGGGTTCCTAAAGAGAATCTATTAAGTTTTGAAGAACTTTTTGAGTTTGTAAAAGTCTGTATAGATGAGGGAATTGTAAAGATCCGTATTACTGGCGGAGAGCCATTACTTCGTGAAGATATAGACAAGTTTATTAAGATGATTTATGATTATGAACCTTCTATAGATCTTGCAATGACAAGTAATGCATATCTACTTAAAGGTGTTGCACAAAAGCTTAAAGATGCAGGGCTCAAGCGTATAAATGTAAGTATAGATACCCTTAAACCTGAAGTAGCACAGCAGATAGCTCAAAAAGATGTTCTGAACAATGTTTTAGAGGGTGTTGATGAAGCTTTGGCAGTAGGTCTTAAGGTCAAAGTAAATATGGTTCCTATGAAAAATATGAATGCAGATGAGATTGTGGATGTCTTAGAGTATGCCAAAGCACGTGGAATGACTATTCGTTTCATTGAGTATATGGAAAATGCTTATGCCAAAGCAGGGATTGCACGACTTACTGCCAAAGAGGTCTTGGAAGAGCTGGCAAAGCACTATAATTTTGTAGATGAAGGTTTTGACAAATCATCCCCTTCGAGATATTACAGAATGGATGATGGATACCGTTTTGGAATTATCGAACCGTATGGAGATGATTTTTGTAAAGAGTGTAACCGTATTCGTCTGACTGCAGAAGGAAATCTAATTCCATGTTTGTATTTTGATGAGGCTATAAGTATTGCTGAATCTGTAAAACGCGGTGATATTAAAACAGCGGCTTTAGTACTTAAAGAGGTTGTAAAAAACAAACCTGAAAAAAATCGCTGGGGTGGAGATGATGCAGAGGTTTCAAGTCGCGCTTTTTATGAAACGGGTGGATGATAGGAAACAATGATATATCTTGTTGAACACTTTTACTCTATTCAAGGAGAAGGGAAGTTTGTAGGAACTCCAAGTCTTTTTTTTCGTTTTGGCGGCTGCAATATGCGCTGTGAAGGTTTTGGCTGCAGTGAAGTGGCTCCCGATGGAGTAGAGGTTGTTGGATGCGATACTGTTTATGCAGTTAACAAAGAACATTTTTCAAATAAATGGGTACCTATTGCGTCCCATCAAGAACTTTTAAATGTTCTAGAGCTTTATGATCTGCCTTATGCCGTTGATATTGTCCTTACCGGTGGAGAACCTCTTATTTATGCTAATGAACCTGTTTTTGTCAAATTTTTAGAGGCTTTGGATGCACGTGGGCATCGTATTACTTTTGAGACGAATGGATCACTTAATGTTGATTTTATGAAATACCCTATTTATAAAAAGTGTATCTTTGCCCTCTCTGTGAAACTTTCTAATTCAAAAGAACCTTTACACAAACGCCTGCGAGGGGATGTGTTGTTTACTATTGCAAGTAATGCAAAAGATGCTTTTTTTAAGTTTTCCATAGATAGAGATTCCATAGATATAGCATTAGAAGATGAGATTGAGAGTATTACCATGCATGCACCACGGATTCCGGTTTATTGTATGCCGCTTGGAGGTAACAAGGTGGATGTAGAAGCAAATACGGAGCCATTAATAGAGTTTTGTAAGGCTAAAGGTTATAATTTTAGCGATAGATTACATATAAGAGTTTGGGATGAAAATAAAGGAGTGTAGCTGTGATAATACGCAAATTGTTTAAATTTGAAAACGCACATATTGTAAGAGGATGTTCTACTATTAAGTGCCGTAGTTCTCTGCATGGACACTCTTACAAAGTTGAACTTCTTTTTGAATCAAACTTCTTGGATAATGGACAGATGGTATATGATTTTGGTTTGATGAAGCAGAATATGAAAGATCTTGTGGAGGCTTTTGATCATGCCATTGCTTTGTGGGGTGGTGATGATAAGGAGTATATCGAAACGATGAAAAAACACTCTGAGCGTTGGGTAGAGTTGCCGGTATCTCCTTCAGCAGAGCAGTTTAGCCGTGTTATTTTTGTAATGATCGAGAAGCTGCTTTCTTTGACTTCTAAAGTCAATGGAGAAAAAGAGGTAAAACTCTACTCTGTAATTGTGCATGAGACCGATACCGGTTATGCGCAATGTTTTGTAGAAGATGCCTACTCCAAAGAGATGGGAGATATTGATCTGCGATGTATTCATTTCTCATCGCAGGTACAAAAAGATTTTAAAGATCCACAACTTTGGCAAAAGGTACTCTCCGAGGAACCTTTCATCAATCCTCGATCTGTTTAGGGTGAGACAAAATTTTTAAAGTGTTCACTCATAAAATCAAACTTTGTGCTGATCACTTTTACCGTGTGATCTTTTTCTATAAAGCCACACTCTTCACTAATGACTATAAAGCTGTTTGCCTTTGCAAGGGGTGAGATCATTCCCGGTGAGAACTGTTCGCAAACGGTAAAATACTCCCCGTCAAAATAGCCTGGTGTTACAGCACGTCTGCCGGCACGTAGTTTATAGTCATTTTTCATTTTTGCCTGAATTGGCTGGAAAAATTTTTCACGTGTACCACTCATAGCATAGATGATAGCACGTCCAAAAAGCTCAAAGTTCAGAGCTGCGGCAAGAGGATTTCCAGGTAGATTTAAAATAGCTTTGTCTCCAATCTTTCCAAATGTCGTCGGTTTTCCCGGTTTGATAGCTACTTTGTCAAAAAGGATTTCATACCCAAATGCACCAAAAGCTTCTTTTGTATAGTCTGCATCTCCAACACTTACTCCTCCACTTGTTATGATAATGTCACAATCTAGAGCACTTTGAATATGTGCATGGATATCCTCAAGCGTATCAACAGCCGTGCCGATAAATTCGACTTCACAACCAAGCTCTTTGGAACGAGAAAGGAGCGTCGGTGTGTTGGTATTGTAGAGTTGATACTCTTGAACTTGCTCAAAATGCATTTTAAGCTCATTGCCTGAAGCAAAAAGAGCAATACGTGGTTTCTTATGGACTTTAATATGACTGATACCTTGTGATGCAAGCAGGGTAATATGATGTGCATCAAGTCTTTGTCCTCTTTTAAGCAGGGGTTGATCTTTTTTGATATCTTCTCCTGCAAAGCGAATATGCTTTGAAATGGTAAGATTGTCTGGTAAAACAACACCATCCTCACACTCTGTTGTATCTTCAATGGGAACAATGCATTGTGTTCCTAATGGAATGCGGGCTCCTGTCATGATTTTGTAAGCATTCCCATGGGAGAGTTCTCCATGGAAATTATCTCCTGCAAAGATACTACAGCCTACTTCAACACATTTTCCGCTGTCTTCTATTCGAACAGCATATCCATCCATCGCTGAATTGTCATAAGGTGGAAGATTGTGTGTTGCTATAATATCTTGAGCGAGAATAGAGCCTAAAGCCTCCTCAATAGGGATGATTTTAAGTGCTTTTGGTTTTGTATTTGTGTAGATTAATTCGAGTGCTTTTTCAATTGTTACTGCCATAATGTGCCGACCTCTTTTTTTAATTGAGATATTATAATATAATTTCGCTATGAATGAAATGTATAATATGGGTTTAGACCTACACTCTTGGAGTGCGGTAGCAGTTTTAGTGATGATTTTTTTAAATCTTTTCCTTTTGATCTCTTCAAAAGATCTCAGTAAGTATAAAAGAGCAAACTCTTTGTATTGGATGCCTTTGGAGATAACAGTGCTTGGATCACTGCTCTTTACGGGTATTGTGATGATGGCGGCAAAGCATCTTGACTTTACAATAGAAAATATTGCCATGATTATACTCGGTATTATTTTAATTGTTTTAGAAGCTAAGCGTCTCAAAGCATTGAAATATCTCAGTAATAAAAAAGAGCACGCTTTTGCAGTTTATAAACCATTTGCAAGAACGATCTTACAAGTTGAGTTTGTATTGGTCTTTCTTATGAGTCTATGGATGTGGCTGGTATAAGATGATTTTTCTCTTTGATGAGCATGCAGGAGAGAGCAGACTGCGCATAAAAGGTGAAAATTTTAAATATCTTGTCAAGGTTCGTCGCCACACAGTAGGGGACACGCTTGGCTTTCGGAATAAAGAAGATATAAAAAGCTTGCATCTTTATAAGGTTACAGCAGTAGAGCCGCGTGAGCTGCAACTTGAACTGTTGCGGTCTAAAATTTTGGAAGTAAAAGCAAAAAAAGAGCTGCATATCGGCTGGTGTGTCATAGATAGCAAATCGGTCGAGAAGGTTTTAGCTTCGCTCAATGAGATTGGCGTGAGAAAGATCTCTTTTATTTACTGTGAGAGAAGTCAGAAGAACTTCAAAGCTGATTTTAAACGCTATGGACGCATTATAGAAGCATCGAATCAGCAGTGTGGACGTACAGAAATTATGGAGTTTGATACTTTTAAAAGTATTGAGAGTTTTATTGCAGCCTACCCAGATACAAAAGTATTTGATTTTACTGAGAAGACTTTGGAGTGTGAGAGCGATTTTGAAACGGTACTTATAGGCTGTGAAGGTGG
>Ga0256842_1001580_pt1 | contig 17949 bp, 19 predicted proteins | sample 4559240metaG_FD_185973 | JGI IMG/M metagenome (GOLD analysis project Ga0256842, IMG submission 185973) | Hydrothermal vent microbial communities from Guaymas Basin, Mexico - 4559-240 | ecosystem: Environmental > Aquatic > Marine > Hydrothermal vents | place: Mexico: Guaymas Basin | collected...
GTATTTGTTCTTGTGTATTTGATAATAAACTCCTTGTTTTAGGAGTATAAGCAATATTTCTTCCAGTTTTTTTTCTCTTTTATTTTACTGATTAAGGTTTGTTTTATATTTCGTGGGATTTACCTAACAGAACTCCCGTCTTGCTATCGCTTCTGTTTCTATATTTTTTGTATTAGGGGTTATTTTATTATATTTTGTAGATGAAAAAAAAGTAAAACTAGAGGTACAAAAGGCTCTAAAGATTAAATAACAACTATTATTTAATCTCCTCTTTTATCTTATTATAAATCTCTTTTGTTGTAGCAACAACCTCATCCACTTGTTCTATCGCTTTTTCTTTTAAACTTTCTGTATCTATATTTTTTATATCTTCTATGGTATCTAATGCTTTTTTTGTTACTTTACTTGTATCAATAAATTTTAACTCTTTTACTGTTGAATCTATATCTACACCAGTCTGCTCTTTTAACTTATCTTTCAAATTTTCAAAAAGTTCCATACTTAATTCTCCATATCAAAAATTTTATGATCATTTTTTTTATCCATCAACTCTTTATAGATTTCATACTTAGTATTATCAAACTCATAATGTTGAATAATATGTATAAGCAATTTTTCCTCATTTGCATTAATTATACCATCAGATAACATCATATCTATAAGATTAACAATAACACATTCCTTTTGATCGATAGTCAGAATCTCAGAACTTTTTAGTAAAAATACATCAAATGTCATACCATTTTTAATAGCATTTTTTATATATTTATTTGCCTCAGATATTATTTTAACATCACCATGCATCACAGTAGATAAGTATGTAATCTCTTCATTTTCTATCACCCCATCTGCACTTGCCATATATAATAAAGCAACTGCAAAAGATAGTTTTGGAGTTAGTGGAATCTCTCTTGATCTAAACATTATTTTTATCCTCTTTTTGTAATTCTTTTAGCATCTGTTTTATCTCTGACAACTCTTTTGTTATAACCATTTTATCAAAATCTTCATTCTCTAGTGCATGTTGAATATCATTATCTTTTATTTTTGATATTTCATCTACAATAACTGCTATAAAAAGATTAAAAATCACAAAGGCATTTATAATAATAAAACTTATAAAATATATCCAAGAATAGCCATTAATATCCATAGCCTCATACATAACATCTGTCCAATCTTCAAAGGTTAGGATTCTAAATAATGTAAGCATTGAAATAGAAAAATTATTCCATAAACCACTCTCTAAATTCCCAAAAAATTGATTACCTAAAATAGCATAAACATAAAAAACTATGAACATTAGTACAACTATATTCATAATTGCAGGTATTGCACCCTCTAGTGCCATTAAAATCTTTTTAATATTATCATTTACCGCAATAAGCCTTAGAACCCTAAAGATTCTAAGTAATCTAGCAATAGCAGCCGATTCAAACATATCAAGAGGAATTAAAGAGAACATAACTATGATAAAATCAAATAGATTCCAACCATCCCTAAAAAAGTCCAGTTTATTTCTTTCAACATAAAGTTTTATTATTATTTCCATAGTAAAATATATAGTTACCATTGTGTCTAAAATAGAAAAAATATAAAGTATAAGATTATCATCAAAATGTGTTTTAAGACTTAAAATAATACTGTAAAATATTATTATAAATGTTGTCGTATTACTAAATAATCTTGAATGTCTAAACATAGTAAGTCTACTTTTCATACTAAGTAAATTATGTTTTTGAAATATGTATTCGCTATTTTGCATCTATTACAACCCTCGTTTTAAATATTAGATTTGCTAAAACTATATAAATCCTATCGCACTCTTAACAGCATTAATATAGCTAAGTGTTTTAGCCTTATTTTTATAAGCTATATCAAAAGCTGTTCCATGGTCTACTGATGTTCTAATAATTGGTAGATTTAGAGATACATTTATACTTTCATCAAAGTAAAGAGCTTTTAGAGGTGCTAAACCTTGATCATGATACATAGCTACAAAATAGTTATAGTTTTCCCTAAAATGTGGAGTAAAAGCTATATCAGGAACTATCGTCCCTACAAATAACTCTTTTCCTATTTCACTATTTACTATCTCTATCGCTTTTTCAATCTCTCTCTCCTCATCACCTAAAACACCATTATCTCCAGCATGAGGATTTAAACCTAAGACTGCTACTTTTTTATCCCCTATACTTTTATGAAGGTCTAAGAAAAATTTAACAAGCTTTTGTAATTCTATGGTTGAAGGTACATCTTTTATGGGGATATGCTCTGTATATAGTGCTACAAACATTTTTTCACACCCAAGCATCATTATCGCATCTTGTTTAAAATATTTACGAAGTAAATCGGTATGCCCTACAAACTCTAAACCAGCCATCATCCAAGCCTCTTTATGAATCGGCATAGTTACAAGAGCTTCAGCTTTTTTTGTTTCACATAACTCTATCGCTCTCATAAAAGATTCATAAGAGTACTCACCAGATTCTAAACTAACCTCTCCAGCTTTTATCTCAAAAATTCCATCAACCTCTGAAAGTTCAAAGCTTTTTGGAATCTTGACATTTAGAAGTTTTGATACCTGTTTTAACATACAAGAGTTTATACAATAGATAGGTTTACAAATTTGTAAAATCTCTTTATGAGATTTTAGAGCAATCTCTATGCCGACACCATTTAGATCACCAACACTTATTGCAATATGTGGTAGACTCATCTTGTTGTCAGCTTTTTCATCACTTTTACAGCATCAGACAAACCACTAAAAACACTTCTAGCGATAATACTCTGACCGATATTAAGCTCCACTATCTCCTCTATCTTCATCATCTCGTGAACATTGTTGTAGTTTAGTCCATGCCCAGCAGCTACCTCTAAACCTAAAGAATCTGCATGTTTAGCAGATAGTTTAATATCTTCTAATGATTTTTCCAATCTATCACTAAGTTCATATCTTGGTAATTCGAACTCTTTAACAGAATGATTTGAACTACCAAGGTTTGAGTTTAACATCGCAAAAAGATTGGCAAAAGTTCCAGTGTGAAGTTCAACCATCTCAGCACCTAGCTCTTTTGATTTATCCATCGCCTCTATGCTAGGATCTACAAAAAGTGAAACAGGGATAATAGAATCGTGAAGTAACTCTATCGCATAACGAACCTCATCTTCACTTCCAAAAATATCAAGTCCACCTTCGGTTGTAACCTCTTCCCTCTTTTCAGGAACTAAAGTTGCCCTATGTGGTTTTACATCACAAACTATATTTAGAATCTCTTTGTTTATAGAACACTCTAAGTTTATAGGTAGAGTTGAGTGAAGCATAATATTTTTTACATCTATATCTTGAATATGTCTTCTATCCTCTCTAAGATGAATCGTTATTTGGTCTGCTCCATTTTGACAAGCCACAAATAAGCCATTTAAAATATCAGGATCATTAACTCTTCTTGCTTCTCTTAAAACTGCTATATGGTCTATATTTACACCTAATCTCATCTTATTCACTTTTTTCACCTTTTGCTTTATTCATAAACTCTATATATTCATTCTCAAGATTTTTATATGAAATAATTTCACCTATATGAACTTGAACTTTTCTTTTCTCTTTATAAGGAGCACCTTCAAAAACTTCCTCTAAAGAGTCGTTAATAAACACAGGAATCACATCAAGTTTATTTGCTTTTGCAATCTTAGAAGCTCCACTTTGAAACTCCCCTATCCCCTCTTTTTTATACCGTTCACCCTCTGGGAACATATAGATATTAAAATTATTTACTTTTGAAAAAGTAGATTTTATCTGCTTAAAAAAGCTAAGTAGACCCCTTTTACTCTCTAAATCTACACCAATACAACCACTATACTGAAAAAACTTTCCATATACAAAGTGTTCAAAAAGTTCCTGTTTAGCTATCCATGTTCCATTTTTGTTCAATTTGGAAAATATATGTTCCATCACTATAATATCAAGGAGTGAACGGTGATTTATCGCATACAGAATCTTATCCCTAGATGGAACTTCACCAATTACCTCAACCTCTATATTTAAGTAATCTAAAACTTGATTCGAATAATTTTGTCTATCATTTGAAAGTTGAGTAGTAGAAGATTTTTTTGTCATATATGGGTGAAAATAAGTTCTCTTAAAAATATCAACATATTTCAATCCAAGCTTCACCATAAACATAAATTTAGTAACTGTTTTAAACATTAAATACCTTTATTTTAATAAGAAGATTATATCTTAAAGTTATTAATATATTTATCCGTCAAGAGATAGTAAATAAGAAATAATAAACTCATTATTATAATAATATTTCTTAAATGAATAGCTATACTAAGATTCTTTTCACTAAAATGGAGTTGAATAATAAGTTATTAAGATTTCAACTGCTTTATTTTAATAAATTAGAATATTTTTTAATATAGGAAAAATATGAAAAAGCTAAATGAGCTGACACTAAAACAAAGAGAAGAACTTTTTAGACAACTTCGTATATCAATCACTCATCACTCAAATGCGATGGAAGGGACAACTCTTTCTTTTAGAGAAACAAAAGAGTTACTTGAACATGGAAATACTGCAGGAGATAAACCCCTACACGAACAACTTGTTATCTTAGGCTTTGCTAAAGCTTATGATGTGATAGTTCGTGAGGCTACAAATAAAGAAAATATTATAGACAGTAGTTTTATAAAAGATATTCATGCAATTATGTTTGAAGATGCTTAAAAAGTTTCTCCTCAATTCATTTCTAAGCCTATTGGAGCATATAGACTAGATGAAAGATATATAAAAGGTGTAGATATAAAATTATCAGCACCTAATAAAATTTCAAACGATATAGAAAACCTACTTTATAGATTCCATAGCAATAATATGAGTTTAGAAGATATTACAGAGTTTCATATATTATTTGAAAGAGTACATTCATTTGCCGATGGTAATGGAAGAGTTGGAAGACTGATAATGGCTTTTCAAGCTATTCAAAACAATATAGTTCCACCTCTTATTGAAAATGAACATAGAAGTGAATATTTAAAAGCTATTAATGATAAAAGTGAACTTTTTAAATTTATAGATGAGAGCATTCAAAATAGTATGGACTTGCTGGACTAAAAAGTAGAACAAAACATAGTATCCAATAAATTAATTAGCCCCTATTTTCACAGGAGCTAAATTTATCTATTATATAAATTATTTAAGAGTAGAGATATAGTCAGAAACAGCTTTTATATCATCTGTACTTAGTTTAGAAGCTTGCCCTTTCATTAGACCTTTCATCGCTCCACCATAAGTTCCAGCAATATAGCCATTTAAAGCTTCACTTACTTTTGCAGAATCCCATCCAGCGATAATTTGTGATTTTCCTAAAGCTTTTTTCTCACCATTTGCACCGTGACAACCTATACAAGCTTTATACACAACTTTACCATTTACTGAACTTACAGGTGATGATGGTGCTACAACATCTGCAACTATTGTTTTTGCTGATTCAACAGCTTTGTTTGTCGCAGTTGTAACAGTTTGTACTGTTTTAGTAGATGTTTCTATAACCTTCTTTTTTACAGCTTCCAAAGTTTGTGCAGATGGAACCACTTTATCTACTACTTCTACAACATTTTCTTTTACCTGTTTTACTGTTTCATTTGTTGGTGTAACAGCTTCTACAACTGTTTCAACAGTTTTTGTAGCTTTTACAGATATAGGCTCAACTGGTTTAACAACTTCTTGCTTAGTCTCAACTACTGTTGATTTAGCCTCTTGCTTAGAAGTTTCATCTCCACAACCAACTAATAAAAATGCTAACACTATTGATAATCCAATTTTCATATCATCTTCCTTTATAAAATATTACGACAATTATACCTAATTTTAGCTATAATAATTTTTTATTTTACAAGGCAAATATACAATGAATTTTGAACCGTACCCATTTGAAAAACTAAACGATTTACTAAAAAACATCACAGCAAATTCTGAGCTAACTCCATCAGTTTTAACCATAGGTGAACCACAATTTGAAACACCAGCATTTATACAAAATGCACTTTGTGACAACTCTCACCTACTAAAAAAATATCCTAAAACTTCAGGTGAAATATCTCTAAGAGAAGCACAAATAGAATTTTTTCATAAAAGATTCAACACTAAACTTACAAATAAGCAAATCATTCCAACTTTTGGAACAAGGGAAGTTTTATTTAATTTTCCTCAATTTTTACTTTTTGATGTAAAAGAGCCAGTTATGGCATATACAAACCCTTTTTATCAAATATATGAGGGTTCAGCTATCGCTTCAAGAGCAAAAACTATCCACCTAAATCTAAACGAAAAAAACAATTTTAAACCAACAATAGATGAGGATGAATTAAACTCTTGTAATTTAGTAATTCTTAACTTTCCCAACAACCCAACATCATCTGTTTTAACACTTGATGAGCTTGGTATTTGGGTAAAACTAGCACTAAAACATAATTTTGTGTTACTAAATGATGAGTGTTACAGCGAAATTTATACAGATAAACCGATTCCATCACTTTTAGAAGCATCTATATATGTAGGAAATAAATCATTTAAAAATATCCTCATTATAAACTCTATCTCAAAAAGGTCATCAGCACCAGGGCTTCGTTCTGGTTTTATTGCTGGTGATGAAGAGATTCTAAAAGAGTATATGAAGTATAGAACTTATGTAGGTTGTGCTTCGCCTCTACCACTTCAGTCAGCTGCTGCTGCTGCTTGGTTAGATGAGGAGCATGTAAGTAATTCTAGAAAAGTATATGCCAATAATTTTAAAATAGCAAAAGAGATTCTAAATATAGAGATTCCAGAAGCTACATTTTATATATGGCTAAAAGTTAATAAACCAATAGAGTTTACAAAAAAATTATTTGAAAAATATAATGTAAAAGTTTTACCAGGTGAATTTTTGGCAAGAGAAGATTCTAACGGTGAAAATCCAGGAAAAGATTTTGTAAGAATCGCCCTTGTTGAAAATGAAGAGAAAACAAAAATAGCATTAAATAGAATTAAGGAGTGTTTAAATGATTAGTCAAGAAGAGTTAAAAGTAAAGGTGCTAGAAGCACAAAAAAATTCAGATATAGCCTCTTTATATATACTTGAGCAAGAGGCACACGAAATTTTTGATGAGGATACTCTTCACGGTTTTTATGCAAATATCCTTGATTTAGCATTAGAAAAACTAACTACTACTCTTGAAGAACATAGAAAGATGGACATAAACGAGGTTCAAGACTTTGCAACACTAAGAGCATTATATGAGTATGCGATAGAGCATTATTCAGCTGGTGCTATTGGTGATGCTTCTGCTTTATTTGAAGTTTTAAGTGGGCTTAGTAATGATACTAAATTTTCATCAGCACTTAAATTTCACTGGATAGCATCTAAGGAGAACTTATCTCTTGATGATTTCCTAGAAAAAATAGCTGATTTAGAAGCTACTCAAAATGCTGGAACTTTTTATATCAGTTGTTTCACAGATGAGGCACAAAAATTGCTAGATAACTCTAACTAATTTAGAGGTGTTTATATGAAAATTCATTTTATTGGAATCGGTGGAATCGGTATATCTGGACTTGCACAATATATGCATCACAAAGGGCATCAGGTAAGTGGCTCCGATATATCAGATTCACTTATCACTAAAAAACTAAGAGATATGGGAATCTCAGTTTTTGTTCCCCACTCTAAAGATTCTATACAGAATCAAGATTTAGTAGTTCACTCTGCAATCATTAGACCTGATAATCCAGAAGTTATAGAAGCAAATGCTCAAGGGATAGAGGTTCTAGCTCGTCGTGAAGCACTTCTTAAAATCTTAGATGATAGAAAAGTTTACTCTATTGCTGGAGCTCATGGTAAAAGTACCACAACTGCGATTCTAACTGCGATAATGAAAGGTTCAGCTATCATTGGTGCTGAAGCTAAATCTTTTGGATCTAATGTTCGTTATGACGATTCGACTGATATTATGCTGTTTGAAGCTGATGAAAGTGATGGAAGTTTCATAAATTCAAACCCATACTGTGCAATAGTTATCAATGCTGAACCTGAGCATATGGAATATTATGACTACAACTATGAACTTTTTTATGATTCATATAAAAGATTTATAAAATCTGCTCCCTGTCGTATTTTAAATGCTGAAGATGATTTTTTATCTACACTTATAGATGATATTGATGCAAATTACTTCTATCCAAGTAAAGAGATTAGAGATATAGAGTTTATTCTTATAGATAATGAACCATATACAAGATTCAAGCTTAGAGATTTAGGTAGTTTTGAGGTTTGGGGATTAGGGAATCATATAGCACTTGACGCATCTTTAGCTATTTTAGCTGCTAATGAATCTATGAATATAGAGGAGATTCGAAAAAATATACTTTGTTTTAAAGGAATCAAAAAACGATTTGATATTATTGTAGCTGATGAGGAGAAGGTGATTATAGATGATTATGGACATCACCCAACAGAGATAAAAGCTACACTTGAATCTGTAAAAGCATATACTTCATTAAAAGGTTTTGATAAAATTATAGCTATATGGCAACCACATAAATACTCTAGAACTATTGATAATTTAGAGGCATTCGTAAACTGTTTTAATGGGGTAGATGAGCTTATTATCTTACCTGTTTGGGAAGCTGGAGAGAAGTTTAGAGAGATAGATTTTCAAAATAATTTCAAAGCATATAATCCTATAATGGCTGATTCTATTAAGCAAATAGATAATAAAATTATAATTATAAAAGATAAAAAAGAGTTACAAACAATAGATAAAGGTTTAATTATCGGCTTTGGTGCTGGTGATATAACTTATCAAATAAGAGGGGTAAAATAATGGCATATATATTTGGTCTAGTAATAGTAGGGCTTTTATTCTTAGCTCTACACTATTTTACAGAGATTACAAAATCACAAAAAATCATAGTTACTGCAATTGTTTCAGCTATCATTTTGGGTGCTATTGCTTTTAACGCATATAGTTCATCACAAAGAGAAAGTATGCTAAAAGTTGTAAGATTATTTAATCAAAATAAAACAATTAATTGTAATGGTGTAGATGTAAATAATTCAAATTACACGCTAAGTATAGGAACATATACTTTTATAGGAAAAGAGAAAACACCTTTTTATGGTGAGATGATTAGTGCTAGTGAGTGTAAATAGATATCTATTTTACACAAATAGCTCTAGCAACAGCTCTTCCACTAGCCCAAGCAAAAGCAAAATTATAGCCACCTCTTTTTCCTACCACATCTAAAACCTCTCCACAAAAATAAAGATTCTTCTGTTTTAAAGATTCCATAGTTTTAGAATTTACCTCACTAGTATCTACCCCTCCACCACTCACCTCTGCATGTCTAAAACCGTGAGTATCACTCACTTCAAATCTCCAGTTTGTCATTAGATTTGCTATCTTCTTTGCCATCTTTGTATTTAGATTTTGTGCTGTTAATGCTAAAGATAACTCTAACTCTTCTACTAAGTTTGTAGCTATTTTAATAGGAATTAAACCAACTAAAATATCTATAATTGTAAATTTAGGCATATTTTGAGCTATTTTTAATATATGTGCAGAGAGTTTTTGCGATGTAAAACTTGGAACTAGATTTATTGAGATACTCACATGCTCAAAATTCATCAAAGCTACACTTGCTCTTTGAGAAATATCTAAAATAGCAAAACCTGAGATTCCATAATTTGTAAAAAGAATATCACCACTAGTAGTAGAATCTTTTTTATGGTTCAAGAATAATGTAACCTCACCATCAACTTTTGCTCCACTCATCTTTTTTGCAACATTAGAATCTAAATGGAACTGCACTAAAGATGGATATGTCTGAACTATATTATGCCCATAAACTTTTGCAAATTCTTGCCCATCACTATTTCCACCTAGATGTGTTCCAGCCTCTGATCCTGTTGCAACGACTACACTATCGTACTTATTCATCATCCCTTTTATATCTGTAATTTTTGTATCTGTATGAAAAATTACACCCAAACTTTTTGCATACTCTTGTAGAATCTTTGCAACCGATTTTGCTTCATTGCTTAGTGGATAAACTCTTCCATCATCTTTTATATCTAGTAAAAGTCCTACACTTAAGGCAAATTTTTCAAACTCTTTAAAACCAAAATGATTAAGAGAATCATTTACAAAGCTTGAATTATCACTAAAAAAATCATCTTGCGATATATTTGTATTTGTGATGTTACATCGACCATTACCAGATACGAGAATCTTCTTAGCACATCTTTGATTCTGCTCAAAAATCTCCACTTTAGATGATTCTTTAGCACAAAATATTGCACATAAAAGCCCCGACGCACCACCACCAATAATTGCTATTTTTTTCATTATAAAGAAACCATTTTTGCACCAAATCCACCTAAGTGTTGTGGAGCATCATCAAATTTTTTCACTCTTGGATGAGCTATTAAAAAGTTTTTAACTGCGAAAGATAATTTTCCTGTTCCTATTCCATGATAGACGATAACCTCATCCCATCCTGATATAAGAGCATCAGATATAAACTTATCTAAGACCTCTACTGCTTCATCGGCTCTCATTCCGTGCAGATCACACTTTAGTCCAGCTTTTTTCTCCACCTGCAAATTAATATTTGTTTTTGGTTTTGCTTTAACTATCTGAGTATGTTTAAGTTGTTTAGTTTTCACACGGATTCTCATCCCCTCTATCTCGATAGTTGCATCTTTTTTATCTCTCATTGAGATTATTATACCTTTTTGAGAATGGTACTTAACCTTATCACCCACTTTAAATTCAAGGTTTTGAACCTCTTGTTTTTTCTCTTGAGGAAGCTTTTTATTTGCCTTATTCATCGCTCTATGTATAGCTTTTGTATCTCCAGCTTTAGCTGCTATCTTAGCCTCATCTATCGCTACTGTATAACTTCTTTTTAGTGCATATTTTTGTTCATCTAACTCTCTAAAAAGTTTTTCCCTTTGCTCTTTTAGTCCAAGTTCTTTTAATCTTAACTCTTCTAATTTATCATCAACTTTTTTATGTTTTTGTTTTAACTCTCTCTCCAATTGTGAACCCCTCTCTATTAACAGATTCAGTCTCTCAGAGTTATCCCCATAAACAGATTTTGCTTCTGCTACGAGTCTATTTGCAATTCCATAACGACTAGCTGTTTCAAAAGCATAACTTTTACCTATGATTCCTTGCATAAACTCATAAGTTGGCATTCTCGCCTCTTCATCATATAAAGCAGCCATTAATTCCACATCATCTCTATCAGCCATCAATGCAGCTAGTCTTTTATGGTGAGTTGTAACAACAACTTTTTGCCCTCTTTTAATGAGGTCATCTAGAATCACTTTAAACAAAGCAGCAGCCTCATCACTATCCGTCCCTAACTCTATCTCATCCACCCCAACAAGAGCAGATTTATATTCAAATATTTTGGAGAACTCCTGCATACGACCTGCAAATGTAGATATATCATTTTTTACATTTTGTGGATCATCTATAATAGAGAGAACTGTTTTAAAAGAACCTATATGAGATTTATTTTCATCTAAACTCATAGGGATAATATACTTAGCCATTAGTGCAGATGCTAAGATAGACTTTAGCAACATAGTCTTACCACCAGCATTTACACCAGTTATCATAAGTATATTTTTAGAAAAATCTACATTTATAGGTTTTGCTTTATGCAGAGCTGGATGGGTGAAATTACTAAGAACTATTTTAGAATCATTTTTAGATTTTATTATCTGATAATTTTTACTTCTTGCAAAAAGTACCCTTGCTTGATAATTATCAAACTTATCAAACTCTTTATCCAAAAAAAAGATAAATGGCTGAATCTCACCAAGTTTAGCTGAGAATTTTTTCGCATAATCATAAAAGATTGTTTCTCTTTCTTGCTCAATATATCTTATTTTCTCTTTTGATTTCAAAATAGTATCTGGAGAAACATAAAAAAAGCCACCACTACTTCTTGCTATAACAGCCCCTTTTAGCACATGGTTAAAACCACCACGAACTAAAAGACACTCCTCATCATTAATAAAATGCACCTGAGTATCCACTAAATAACCAGCAAGTTTTGAACTTGACATCATCCTTTTCAATGCACCACTCATATCATTTTTATGCTCTTTAATTCTTTGGCTTAAACCATAAAGCGTCTCATCAAGATTCTCATTAAAAAGCCCATCATGAGTAAAATACTCCTCTATCTCCAAGAATCTCTCATCAATAATAAACTTATCCATCCACTCACCAATAAGCCCGTCAAGTTCACGATTTTTAAAATAACGAAAATACCTAGCAACTTTTATAATCTCAAAAATTTGCTCAAAATTTAATACACCTCTTTTTTTAAGATGCCCTTTTATCTGAGAAAATTCTGCTATTTTTGGTGGAGCATTAAACTCTATTTTATCAAGTGCTTTTATATATCTGAAATGTAGCTCTTGATCGCCCTCAATGTAAAGAGAACTCTCACGAGAAAAAAATTGTTTAAAAGTATTTATATGTTCTACTAAATCTAATTGTTTTATAAGAATTTCAAGTTTGTGAGCTTTGTCATTTTTCATTATATAAGTGAGCCTATTTTTTAGGCGAATTTTACCATAAATTGAGTATTATATTTTTCAAAAGGATTTCTATGAAAAGATTATTAGCACTTATTTTACTTCTTGTGTTATTTCAAGGGTGTAGTGGGAAAAAACAAGCTTATCATAGTATATTTAAAACAAAAGATTCTAACAATGTTGAGAACAACTACCAACAAAGTGTTAAACTGATACTAGAGTACAAAGAGAAACTTAACAAAAGAAACCCTAGAGCTTACAATAAAGAACTATCTACTACAATTACAGACCATTTAAAACACTCTGAAGATATACTTTATCTTTATACAAAAAAAACAAAATTCACAACTTATAGTGAGTATTTAAACTTCGCTTTTAACACAGATATAGATGTTAAAAATAGAAATGACTACCTTATACTAGGTTTGTATACACTAATACACTCAGCTTACTCCATAAACAAAAATCACAAATTTACAGCACTTGAGTACAATAGAGAGGAGATACAAAAAGCCTATAAGAATCTAAGAATCTTACAATGGAAAATTAAATATGCAAAAGATAAAAATGGTAATTATCTATTTTTAACTTGGCAAAATAATTGGCAGATAGAGTTACTAAACAGATACAATAAAACAAAAATAATTGATTATGCCTCTATAAAAGATTTAAAATATATAAAAAATGGTACTGAATCTTTATTTGACAATTCAAATAGCTCTTATGAACTAATCATAGATAAAATTCTATTTTATTTAGAAGATTCTGTAAGTAAAACAGATATGAACGCTGGTGAAGTTTTTGTAGATGTTATCAAAGTAACAACTATGTTTATATAAAAAAGGGTTTATAAATATGCAAACAGATTACATAGACGAGATAGAACCAACACCAATACTAAAATCACAAAAATGTAAACTATTTTCGTTTATGATTTATATTTTTCTACAATTTACTACATTTATAGTGAGCTTAATTTCTTTGTTTATATATGATTATTTTATAGCAATTCTTACTCTTGTTCTAAGTTTTATAGTTATGGGGATTATCCGTTCAAAGATAAGAAATAGTGTAATTCCATCATTACAAAGAGAATACCAATACAGCGATAAAGAGATAGCTGATTGGTATACAGATAGAGAGTTGTGTTTCTAACTAGATTCTTTTCTAGATTCTTTTATCGCACTATATGCTTCATTCAAATTTTGTGTTTTTTCCTCTGCGAGTTTTAACATCTCAGGGGAAAGATTCTGACTTGCAAGAGAATCATAATGATACTCTTTTATCAACCTTCTATAATTTTTCTTAACCACAGCCATCTCATCTGTTTTACTAGATTCTAAGATTTCATAATATTTATCTATATCTACTTGAGAATTTGTGTATGTACTGTTATAAGAATATCTTCTATACTGTTCAGATTTACTAAAACCTTTCCCTTTTATAATAGTCAAACCTATTATTAAAAAAAATGTAAACGGAAAAAAGAGGATTCTTGGAGCAAATATCAAAAGTAATATACCAATAATAATACTTCCAAAACAGAACCCTAACCACAACACTTCAAGAAAAATACCTAAAGCAATTACTACTAATCCAAATATTTTTTTCATTCTTCTAAATAACCCTTTGTTTTAATTGTGTAATAATACTATAAAAAACTATCTATAACTATAATTTTATTTAGTAGCATCAAAAAATAGGATATAAAAGAGTTTTTAAATTTTTATTTAACAAATATTAATATTTAATATTATAAAATGGGTCTACTAGGATATAAAATATGAATTTTTTACTTTTTAATATAGTCTTATTTGCTATATCATCTGTTTTAGACTATATTGCTATACACATTTTTGGTTTGGTTGAGTGGTCTGATAGTTACATTTACTATCTTATTATAATAAATATACCTATTTCAAGTTTTGCAACATATAAATTGATACCAAAAATAAAAGAATATTTAAGTCTTTAGTTTTTCTAAAAAGTGAAGATTAAAAAAACTCTGAATATCTATTGCTTACTAAACATAATTGGATTTATAAACTCTTTATCTTGCCATAAAACTGTTGGTCTCTTTCATACATCTTTTCACTTTATTATTCTATTCATAGTTTCTCCATAAAAAAATGCTATTATTCTGACAATTATAAAATAATACTAATTTAAGGATTTTTTTAATGTTTAAAATAAGCAGTTTCTTTCTATTTATGAGTATTTTTCTTTTCGCTAATGAGGCAAAAGAGAAAGTTTTTCTTCAACTTGAGCCACATTCAAATAAATTTATTTTTTCAAAAGAAGAGAGATTATATTTAGAGAGTAAAAAACAGATAACGGCTTGTATTGATCCAAATTGGATGCCCTTTGAATCTTTTAGGGGAAATGAACATATTGGTCTTAGTTCAGATTATTTGAAACTCTTTGAAAAAAATTTAGGTATATCCATAGATGTTATAAAAACAGATACTTGGAGTCAAACTTTAGAGTTCGCAAAAAAAAGAGTATGTGATATTATCCCTTTAATTTCAAAGAATAAAGATAGAGAAAAATACTTAAATTTTACATCACCACTGATAAAAACACCCATTGTTATTGCTACAAAGTTAAATAAAATTTTTGTAATTGATTTTAAATCGATTAGTGATAAAAAAATTGGAATTCCAAAAGATTATGCTATTGCTAAAAGATTGAAGCAAAAATATCCATATCTTAATATTATAGATGTTGTAACAATTAAAGAGGGTATGGAAAAGGTAAAAAAAGGTGAGCTTTATGGAGTTATTGGCTCTTTGGCTGTTGTTGGATATATGCTACAAAGAGAGTATCTAGGGGAATTGAAAATTAATGGTAAGTTTGAGGAAACCCTTGAGCTATCTATGGGGATAAGAGATGATGAAAAGATTTTAGCTGATATTTTTCAAAAACTTATTAATAATATTAGCCAAAACCAGTATAACAATATTTTTGATAGATGGGTATCTACCCCAATTCAAGATAAAACTGATTACATAATGCTTTTTAAAATAATAACTTTTTTGATATTTATATTGATTGCTATGTTATTTTTTACTCTCAAACAAAATAAATTAAAAAGAAAAATTGATTATCAAAATATTTTTTTAGAAAAGAGAGTAGAGAGGGCTACAACTGAAATCAGTAAACAAAATATTGATTTAACAGAATCGGTGAATAATTTTCAAGATATTTTTGATGGAACGATGGAGATGATAGTTTTTTATGATACAAATAGAAAAATAACAAATGTAAATATATCTTGTATTAAGCTTCTTGGTTATCAATACAAATCAGAGATAATAGGGAAAGATATTATGAGTTTCTTACCAAAAGATGAATATGGGTTAGCAAAGGAAAAAATGGCTCAAGAGTTTGCTGAACCTTATGAGTTAAAACTTTTGAAAAAAGATGATTCTGAAATATATACATTAACAAGTGCTAAATATATTACATACTCTGGCATAAAAATGAGGATGTTAAGCATTGTTGACATTACAGAGTTGAAACAAAAAGAGAAACAACTTTTACAACAATCAAAATTAGCACAGATGGGGGATATGGTGAGTATGATAGCCCATCAATGGCGACAACCACTCAATGCGATTAGTGCATCGAGCATAAATTTATCACTTTTATCAAGTATGCAGATGCTAGAGGATGCTAAAGTACAAGAGGATAGTGAGTTTATACAAAACCAATGTCAAAAGATGTCTGAAACAATCAATACATTTATGAATTTTGTGAAACCATCTAAGGATTCTAAGGAGTTTGTTTTGCTTCACAGTATTGAAGCTATTTTATCTTTGATGGGAACACAATTAGCGAATCATAATATTGATGTGATTTTAGAATCAAAAGAGAAAAATCTCTCAATAGTGGGTTATGAAGATTTACTAGAACAGGTGATTATAAATATATTGTCAAATGCAAAAGATGCGTTTGAGGAGTTGAAAAAAGAGGATAAATTTATAAAAATTACAATAGATTTTATAGATAAAATACCTATGATTATAATTGAGGATAATGCAGGTGGGATACCTCCAGAGATAGCTGAAAAGATATTTAACCCATACTTTACAACAAAAGAGCAAGGTAAAGGTACAGGTTTAGGTTTATATATGAGTAAAGATATTATGAAAAAAAGTTTTGGTGGGGATTTACAATATAGTGCTACTGATGATGGTAGTTGTTTTAAAATTATTTGTAAATAACTAACAAGCACCTCTTAACCTAAAACAAGATATTATTCTACAAATAAACCCCAAAAATAGGGAAGATAATAAATATGGCACTAATAGACTTACAAAATATATCCAAACATTATTCGGCACAAAAGATACTTACAGAGGTTAACTTTCATGTAGATGAGGGTGAGAGAATCGTTGTAATTGGTAAAAATGGTAGTGGGAAATCTACTCTAATGAAAATTGTCAACGGTACATTAGATACTGATGGTGGAAGAAGAATCACTAAAAATAATTTAGAGATTAAAATGCTTGACCAACGACCAAACTTTAAAGAGGGTCATACTGTTCGTGAAGCAGTTGAGGATGGTCTAAGAGAGTTAAACGATGCAAAAGAGAGATATAATGAACTCTCTAATCTATTAGCAGAAGATTTTGATAATAAAAAATTTATAGATGAACATGAAAAACTTTCTCGCTATATTGAGCATCATAATGCTTGGAATCTTGATGATAAAATAGAAAGAATCATCCAACATTTTGACCTCAAACAGTATGAGAATAAACCAATTGATTTATTGAGTGGAGGGGAACAAAGAAGAGTTGCCCTTGCCTCTTTACTACTTCAAAAACCAGATATTTTACTTCTTGATGAGCCTACCAACCACCTTGATGTTTATATGGTTGAATTTTTAGAAGAGTTGATTCTACGAGAGAAATTTACTCTTGTTTTTATCTCTCACGATAGATATTTTATAGATAGAATCGCTACTAAATCTATTGAAGTTGAGGATTGTGCTTTGAGAGAATATAGTGGTGGTTACTCCAACTATCTCACTCAAAAAGCTGAATGGATTCGTACACTTCAAAAACAACATGACAACCTTTTAGGTGTTCTCAAAAAAGAGAATGAGTGGTTTGCGAGGGGTGTAAGAGCAAGGCTAAAAAGAAATGAGGGTCGTAAAGAGAGACTTATGAATCTTAGAGAAGATGCAAAAACAAACCCTGCAAAGATTCGTAAAATGTCGGTTGAACTCCAAAGAGAAGCAAAACATTTTAACCGTGACAAAAGTATAAATAAACAAAAAATGCTTTTTGAAGTGGAAGATTTATCTCTTACCCTTGGAAACAAAGAGTTATTAAAA
>Ga0256842_1001581_pt1 | contig 17946 bp, 12 predicted proteins | sample 4559240metaG_FD_185973 | JGI IMG/M metagenome (GOLD analysis project Ga0256842, IMG submission 185973) | Hydrothermal vent microbial communities from Guaymas Basin, Mexico - 4559-240 | ecosystem: Environmental > Aquatic > Marine > Hydrothermal vents | place: Mexico: Guaymas Basin | collected...
TGATGCAATCTTGGGAGCTCTCGCCATGGGCGATATTGGTAAATTATTCCCGGATACTGATTCAAAATATAGAAATATCGATAGTAGGATTTTGCTTAGAGAATGTTCGCAAAAAATGCATGATGCCGGTTATGAGATTGGAAACTTAGATAGCACAATCTGTGCACAAAAACCACATTTAAAAAAATATATCAACCTAATGCGAGAAAATTTAGCGAAAGATTTGCTTTGCGATGTTAGTGCAATCTCTGTGAAAGCAACAACAGAAGAAGGATTAGGAGTTACAGGAGCAGAAGCGGGCATTAGCGCTACTGCTGTGGTATTATTAAATGAAAAATCATAAATTACCCGAGCTGCTGTTACCGGCAGGAAATATTGAAGCATTTCATGCTGCTGTAAAAGGCGGAGCAGATGCAGTTTATTTAGGCTTGAAAAATTTTAATGCTCGAGGTCGTGCCAAAAATTTTTTAGTGCATCAATTGCAATCATTAATTAAAGAAGCAAAAAAATCTAATGTTCGTGTACATATCACATTGAATACTTTGGTCAAAAATTCGGAATTGCCTGAATTATTGGATACATTATACATGCTTTCTCAAACAGAAATAGATGCTGTAATTATCCAAGATTTGGGAACATATTATTTGATAAAAAAATATTTCCCTAATCTGAAAATTCATGCCAGTACGCAAATGTCGGTGCATAACTCGCTTGGTGCGGAATATATGCGTAAATTAGGTTTTGATAGAGTTATTTTATTTCGAGAAATTACTTTAGCTGAATTAAAGTTAATATCTTCCGGAACAACAGCCGACTTAGAGGTTTTTGTTCATGGCGCTTTGTGCTATAGTTTTTCAGGACAGTGCTTATTTAGTAGCTATTTAGGCGGAATGAGTGCTAATAGAGGATTGTGCAGACAACCTTGCAGGCGCTTGTATAATGTGGATGGAAATGAGAAATATCTCTTTAATCTGAAAGATAATCAGCAATTATCGCAAATTGATGAATTTGTGAAATTAGGTATAGCATCATTAAAAATTGAAGGTAGGATGAAATCTGCCGAATATGTGTATAACACTGCCAAAGCCTATCGAGATGCTTTAGATGGCAAGGCAGAATCTAATAGCAAATTGCAAGATCTTGGTAGAGAAAAAACCGGTTATTTTCTAAGTGGTAATGTTACAACTGCTATCACAGAAAAACCATATACTGGTGAGCATATAGGAGATCTTTCTAATACCAATAGTGAATTATTGGAATTTATTTCTGATGTGAAGCTCAGAAAGGGAAATCGTCTTAGAGTATTACCGGAAAGCGGAAGAGATAGTGCTGCTTTTAAATTGAAAGATAATTTCAGCATTGAAGAAAAAGGTGATAAATATCTTGTGAGAATCAAGCATGAGAATAACTTCCAAAAAGGTGACAAAGTATTTCTTATCGGCTTTGGTGAACTTTCATTTAAAAATAGATTTAGTGTAGATGGGAAGAAAATTTCACAAAAAATGCCTCGTAAGAAAAAAGAAAATATTTTGCAAAAATTGGGATCTTCAAAGCAAAACAGTATTGAACAAATTTTTGTGCGAGTAGATTCAATTAAGTGGATGATGAAAATTTATCTGCCTGATGTTGATTTTTTGATTTTACGTTTAAGCAAAAAAGAATTGGAAGATTTTAATCCTAAAACCGGATTTATCCAAAAGAAATTATACAAAATGATTTTTGAGTTACCAAAATTTATTCCCGAAAAAGATGTCGGTTATTATAGAAACATGTGTAAGAAAATGTATCAAGCGGGATTCAGAAACTTTATGATTAGCCATATTTCTCAGGTTATGTTGCTTCCTAAGAAGCAAGACATCAAAATCAGTGCCAATGAAAATGTTTATATTCTGAATGATGCTGCTATTCAAATGCTGAAAGAACAGAAAATATTCTTATATACGTATCCGCAAGAATCGGAATTTCCAAACTTACAAAGAGGGAAAGATCGCAAAGGAATAATGCCTGTTTATTTTTATCCTGAACTTTTTTTCTCTAGAATGCCAATAGGCTTGGGAGATGGTGTGGAATTTTCAGATAAAACAGATAGTTTTCATAAAGAAACTGTGAATGGAATAACTGTGATTTTGCCTAATCGTCCGGTATCTTTAATGCAATATAAGAATAAATTAGATAAGGAAGGTTTTAGAAGATATTTGATAGATTTATCTTATACAAAGCCATCTCAGAAACTATTTAAAAGAGTTATAAAGAAATTTAGAAATTCAGAAGCAGAGCAGCCTAGCACGAATTTTAATTTCAAATTGGGTTTGAAATAGGTAAGAAGGTTATCCGGTTTGGCAATTAGCTTAGCCTGAAATTTTCTAGGGGGAAAATTGTTTTTAGTTTGATAAAAAAAAGGCACCTTTTACAGGTGCCTAAATTATATCTATTATTACATTCGGTTTTTGATATTTGTTTCGATTGATAAAGCTAATTCATTGGTTTTAACTGCAAGTTCTTCAGCTTCTTTCATGATTTTTTGCATCCAATCTTTATCTTTGATATCGCTCATATTTGTTTTAATATTCAGGAAAGCTGCTTTTGCTGCTGCGTTTGCATTGACAGCTGAAACGCAAGCATCGGATAAAGCATTATGATTTCCGATTTTTCCTATTTTTTCCGAGATTACTACTGCTTCAGAAGCAATCTTCAATGTTTCTAAAGGAACTAAAATTGCATTTTTTGTCGCTTCTTGAATAGCTTCATTTCTAAATGCAATCTCTTTTTCTGTTTTCTTAGGAAGGCGTATAGCATCAAGTAATCCGTTGAAAGCTTGAGTGTCAGCATCGATTGCTGCAAGCGAACGTTCTTTGACTTTCTGTCCTTCTTCAGCTAAAATTTTTGCTTCTTCCCACACATCTTCATATCCTTTTTTGCCATTGGTAAGATTTGCTACCATTGCAACAAGAGCACCACTCATAGCAGAATTTAATGCTGCTACACTACCACCACCGGGAGCTGGAGTGTCTGTGGAAAGTTCGTCACAGAAGCTGTTCAAGGTTAGATCAACAAGTTTGCCTTCTTCGGCAATTGCATATTCAATGATTTTATCTTTCAAATTAAATGGAGAAAGTTCATCCAAGCCCATTGATTGGACAGCAGTTTCGATAATCATTTTTTCAGGTAAACCGGCACTTTCTCCCATTTTCTTAAGATAATATTTTCCTGCTTCCAAGATTGCGGCTTTTGGAAGTAATCCTACTAATTCACTACCGGTAACTTGAATTCCTTTTTCCCAAGCGAGCTCACGAACTTTATCTAAAACTACATGTGGTGGAGTAATTTTATAGTTTGTTAAGTTCATACTAATTTGAGCGCGATTGTATTCATCGATATACCAGCCAATAGCTTTACAATTTGTAAATAAACCCGGTTGGCGCATTTTTTTACCATTTTCATCTTTTTTGATTTTACCTTTTTCATCACGTGCATAGCGACCTGCTTCACGAATTGTAAGAGCAATATCATGAGCTTTTTTCTTATCACGAGTATTAAGGTTAATATTGTATGCAATAAGAAATTCACGAGCAGAAACAGCAGTTGCTCCACTTTTTGCATTAAATTTCTGAGGACCAAAATCAGGTTTCCATTCAGGATCTTCCATTTTTTGTGGAAGCGCTTCATATTCACCTTTTCTTACATTAGCTAAGTTTCTCCATTCGGGTTTACTAGCAGAATTTTCATAAAGATAAACAGGGATTTCAAGTTCTTCACCGATTCTTTTTCCTACTTGTTTTGAAAGTTCTACCGCTTCATCCATTGTCATATTTGCAACAGGAATAAACGGGCATACATCACAAGCGCCCATACGCGGATGTGCTCCACTATGTTTGCTCATATCAATAAGTTCACTGCCTTTTTTCACAGCTAAAAAAGCAGCTTCAGCAACTGGTTCTGGAGCTCCGACAATTGTAAAAACTGTTCTGTTTGTATCTGCACCCGGATCCATATCCAATAAAGTAGCACCTTTCACAGATTTGATTTCATTAGCAATAGCTTCTAGTATTTTTAGATCTCTACCTTCGCTAAAATTTGGAACGCATTCCACTAATTTCATTGTATCCTCCGATTTTTATATTTAATTTTAGAAATATTCTCACGATCAACTCAAAAACAAAACTCTAATTTTTTAGGCAAGATAAATATAGATTTAATTATTATTTTTTTACCATATTAAAAAAGCCCAAGTTATAAGTCGACCTCAACTTAAAACTCAGGCTAAAGATATTTTTCATTTTTTTAACAAATCTATGTTATTAAAGTATCAGTAAAGTTCTTCTATGGGTAAAAGAACAATTCTAGCGATTTTGTTATCTAAGATATTTAATCCTGCATTTTTCATCTCTTCTAACATAAAATCTATTTGTTCCTTTTCTGCAATTGCCATAATTACATTTGCATAACCTTTATCTGAGCTCATAGATTTTCTGAAACCGGCAAAAAGCGGATTATCAAAAATTAATTTATGACCGGATGTTTCTCCATTTAAAACGATTGTATCTTCAATTCCGGCTTCAGTAAGAGCCATAATTACATCATCCAAATATCTTTCCTGATTTAATTGTAATATCATGTACATAATTTTCTCCTATAAATGGAAACTAGCTATTTGTTTCTCCAGCCTTAACTAAAGCCATCTTTGCTAAAATCGGTCCAACTAACATAATGATAAAAGTAGTAGCAGTCATAACTCCCATTATCTGCTTTGCTTGAGAATGAAGATTCATCTTTTCTAATGATGCAGCAGCTGCTAAAGCCAAACCAATTGCTACTCCGGCTTGAGATAATAGAGTAAATCCTAAATATTTTACAGTACTTGTTGGTGCTTTGGAAAGTTTTGCGCCTAAGAATGCTCCAAGCCATTTTCCCAAAGACCTGCTGAGAATATACAATCCAACTAATAAAGCATAATTATAGATTAGGTTAAAATCTAATCGTGTTCCTATGAGAACGAAAAACCAAACGTAAATTGGAGGAGACCAGTCACCTAAAGAAGAAAATATCTTTCTGGCAACATGAGCATTTTTATTCACAGCGACAATTCCTATAGCCATACTCATCAAAATTGGTGAAACTTCTAAATATCTTGCTAATCCGCAAGATGATAGAATTATTCCCAAAGTTAGTAGTAACATTGTTGTTTTATCATGTATTTTTTGGGCAATTGTTACTAAGATAAATCCAATAATAACTCCTGAAACTACAGAGATAAGCACTTCTCCGCCGGCATGTAAAAGAGCTATTGACATAGGAATATCTGTAGAACCACCTAATAAAATTATTGCTAATGGGATAGAAATTGTATAAATCAATAAAGCATAAATATCGTCTAATCCCATAACTGCATAAAGTGTAGTGGTAAGATTTCCTTTAGCTTTGTATTGGCGTATCACATCAACGGTACCGGCAGGAGCTGTGGCTGAAGCTAATGCTCCATAAATAAGCCCCATGGGAACACTTTTTAAAACCAATCCGGTTGCGATTCCCACCAAAATAAAGGTCATTGTTGCTTCAAATAAAACAATTAATACAATTGATTTTCCCAATTTTTTCAACTCAGTCCAGCGTAATTCACCACCAATACCAAATCCTAAAAAAGAAAGTGTAACTGTATTGATTATTCCCATCGATACAACTTGAGATTCTGATACAAGATTTAGTATTGCCGGTCCGATAATTGCGCCGGCAATTATGTATCCGACAATTAAAGGGGATTTCAATAAAGTGGCACCTTGCGCAAGCAAAATAGCCAACAAAATTGTTCCTCCTAAGAAGAGTAATAAAAATTCGTTTTCCATATTATTTTGTACTTTTTATTATTTCGTAAATTTCTTTTGGACTATTAGCAGCCAATAAATTCTCTTTGAAATCGGGTTTCTTTAATCTTAACACTAACCGAGAAAGTAGTTTTATATATTCTTTGTCTTGTGTATCTGAAGCTCCTATCATAAATATAAGTTTTACAGGTTTATTATCGATTGAATCAAATTCAATACCTTCTTTTTTGATACCAATAGCCATTACAAAATCTTTGATACTTTTGTGTCTAACATGTGGGACTGCTACCTCTAATCCTATGCCGGTACTCATTAATTTTTCGCGTTTGAAAATCTCTTTTTCAAATTTTTTAGGATTAGTGATTAGCTCATTTTTACAAATAACCTTAATTAGTTCATCCAAAGCATCTTTTTTATTATCTGCTTTTAATTGGATGATATAATTTTCATCTAAAAGGTCTGAAATCTTTTTGATATCTTCCATATTATCTCCTGTTTGATAAATTTGGATGTCGGAGTATTCTTGCTATAATATACGTCAAACATTTTATTTAATTTATCTAACTTTATTTATTTCTATGATTTTGTCCACCGGACACATTCACCCGCAGGGAGAGAATTGCCTTGATCGGAAGGAATATTTAAGGGATATTTTTTTATTTTCCCCTTTGGAAGATTGCAATGTTCGAAGATTAATTTAGCCATAATTTCCGATGGGAAATCCTTATCATGTGAGCTAAGAATTATAAATTGTGGGTCATCACTTAGAAGTTTATTTACGTAATCCAATAAAATTGGTAAATCACGCTTTATTTTCCATGTATTCTTTTTTGCTCTGCCAAAAGCAGGTGGATCTAAGATAATTCCATCATATTTATTGCCGCGCTTTAACTCTCTTTTGCAAAACATAAGAATATCATCAACTATCCAGCGTATATTATTAGAGGAGAAATTTTTTTGGTGATTTTCTTTTGCCCATTTCACACTTGCGGCAGCAGCGTCTAAATGAGTGATTTGATGAATATGGTTAGCTGTGCCGGCAGCAACTACAGAGGCTATGCCAGTGTAAGCAAAACCATTTAAGATATTAAGATCCCGCTTAGAATTATTTAAAAATCGGTTAAGCCAAAGCCAATTTTCTATCTGTTCGGGAAATATTCCTATTTGACGATTGGGTGAGTGCTTAAGTTTAAATTTCAAATCGTTAAATTCAAAATCAGGCAGTTCAATACTATCATTAATTATCCATTCATTATTGATTTCATCATAACGTGCATGATGGTCTTTCCAGATGTGTTCATCGATTTTTTGCTTCCAAATTGCTTGAGGCGAGGGACGTCTAATCAGATAATCACCGATCTTTTCTAATTTTTCTAAATTTCCGCAATCAATTAGTTCGTAATTTGTTTTATTCTTTTTCATAAACATAAGAAATATTTGTATAAAGTTATTGTAAAGGGGAAAGTGTGCGGATAAAAAAAAATACTGACAAGAAAATTAACTATCAGCTTGACAATTAATAAGATAAATAGAATTTTCAATAACCTGATATTTTATTTTCAAGTAAAAAGATTATGATGTGGGAAATTTAAAAAATAAAGGAGAAAATTATGAAAAAGATGATTATTTTGTTGTTAGTTTTGATGGGATTAGTGGCAGGTTTGTGGGCAGATGTTTTTATTACTGAATTAGCAGATCCCAATAATGCAGCTGGGGCTCGTTTTGTGGAACTATATAACAATGGCGATGCTGAAGTTGATTTAAGTGATGGTTGGGCTCTTCAAAGATGGACAAATGGAAATACAAGTCCACAAAGTCCGGTAAACCTGACCGGAACGATCGCACCGGGAGGTTTTTATATAATTAGTGCAAATCAATCTACTTTTAATTCTACTTATGGTTTTGATGCTGACCAAAATATGGGTGGTGGTGGTCCTGCAGACAGTAATGGAGATGAGCAAATAGCATTATTAGATGCCTCTTCAACAATTGTAGATATGTTTGGAGTTCCGGGTGAAGATGGTAGTGGTACTAATCATGAGTTTGAAGATGGACGTGCTGAAAGAAAGATTGGTATTGTAGCAGGTAGCACAACCTATAATTTTTCTGAGTGGAATATTTGGAATGATACTGGGGCAGCTGGAACTACTAATGATCCTCAAAACGCTCCATCAGATTTTGATCCGGGTGAATGGATTGGAGCAGATACGGGAGGAAATGCATTACCTTTTATCACAAATATCGTAATTGATCCGAATGCACCATTAGCAACAGATACTGTAACTGTTTCGGCAGATGTTACAGATTCTGATGGAACAGTAACAACTGTTACATTGTCTTGGAGTATTGATGAAACCAATTTTACAGATATAAACATGTCATTAGATACCAACTCAACTTATGTTTCAGATACAGCTATTCCGGCTCAAGTTGCAGGAACAACTGTTTATTATAAAATTATAGCAGAAGATGATGATTCTGAAACTTCAACCTCTGCTATTCATACATACACTATTCCCACAGAATATACAATATATCAAATTCAAGGACAACAAAGTACATCGCCACATGTTGGGGAGAATGTTATAACTTCCGGCATGGTTACTGCTGTTTTTGATGATTATATTGTTATACAAGACGGAGTAACATCATGGAGTGGAATTTGGGTTATAACATCAGATACTGTTGCTCAAGGTGATAATGTATCTGTTCTTGGTACTGTGAGTGAAGATTATTCCTACGGAGATACAGGCAATACAATAATTGTAGATGCGAGTGTTACAATATCTTCATCAAATAATAGGCTTCCGAATTCAATAGTATTAACTACTAATGAAATAGCTGATGAACAATATGAAGGTATGCTTGTTTCAGTTACAAATGCTCAGTGTTCAAATGAAGATCTTGGTTATGGGGTTTGGGAATTAAATGACGGTAGTGGTGCATGTAGAGTAAATGATATTGGATATGCATATTCCCCTACATTAGGAACTTTATATGATGTGACAGGCGTTTTGGGTTATTCTTATGGGAACTTTAATATTGAACCGAGATATGCTGCCGATATTGAAGAATTAGGAGACAATATTGCTCCGGAACTTGTTTCTGTTGCTGTTCTTACTTCTACTTCTTTGGCAGTTAGTTTTAATGAAGAGGTAGAACAAACAAGTGCTGAAACTGTTTCTAATTATTCTATTGATGGCTTAACAATTACTGCTGCTGTAAAAAATGTTGCTGATGCAACTCAAGTAATTCTAACAGTCTCTGAAATGGCAGAACAAGAATATACTTTGATAGTAAATAATGTGGAAGATTTATCCGGAAATGCTATTGTAAACGGTTCAACAACTTTTGAGTATGTAGATTTACCTGTTACAGGCGACGTAATTATCAATGAGATTGGTGAACCTTATGATATGCCACATACTTATCAATCCAGCTATATTGAATTGTACAATGCAACAGATACTGAAATTGATATTAGCGGTTGGACTGTGAATAGTATTGATGCCAGTCGAGCAACTTCCAGCTTCGTATTTCCTGAGGGAACTACAATTGCTGCTAACGGTTATATTATTGCTACTCGCGAAAGAGCTAATTTCTTATTAGATTATGGAACATATGTAGATGAAGCTATTGTTCCGGTTGCACAATCCACGACCGGAACTGGTGTTTATATAAGTAACAACTATTATTTCTCACTTGTAATGTCAAACGGAACAGTTTTAGAATCTACATCTTCAACAGTTAGCTGGAATTCTAACGTTTATGAAAGAATTGATCCGGCTGTAGTTGCAGATGAGGATACAAACTGGCAGTTAACATATCAATCAGATCCGGTTCAAGGTACTCCGGGTGCAGCAAATTCTACAGTTCCTTCAGCTACAGAATATACAATATACCAAATTCAAACAGAGGATCATGCCGGTGAAATGGTTCTTACAACAGGCATTGTAACTGCAACCTTTGCTAATCAATTTACAATTCAGAATGGTACAGGTGCTTTTAATGGTATTTGGATATCTTCCAATGAAACCGTTGCTTTAGGAGATGATGTTACTATTGAAGGAATAGTTTCTGAAAATTACGATAAAACAATTATTACACCTAATAGTGTAACAATTAACTCATCTGAAAATGCTTTACCGCCAGCTGTAACACTTACTACTTTTGAAGTATCGGCAGAAGATTATGAAGGTGTTCTTGTTCACACTACAGGTATTTGTGATAATGATGATTTAGGTTATGGTGAATGGAGTATTGATGATGGAACAGGCTCTGTAAGAATTGATGAAATTGGAGAAATTACTTTAGTTCCGACAATTGATTATTCTTATGAAGTTACAGGAGTTGTAAATTATGATTATAGTAATTTCAAAATTGCTGCTAGAGATGATAGTGATATAATTGAAACTGCAGCAGATACAAATGCACCTTCTTTGGTTTCTGCAACAGCAACAAGTAATACAACTGTTGAAGTAATCTTTAGCGAAAATGTAAGCCAAGCTACAGCAGAAGTTTCTACAAATTATGTAATTGCAGGATTAACTGTTAGTGGTGCAGTTTTAGATACTGAAGAGGCTACAAAAGTAACTTTAATAGTTTCTGAAATGGCAGAACAAGAATATACTTTGGTAATAAATAATGTGGAAGATTTATCCGGAAATGCTATTGTAGATGGAAACATAAACTTTAGTTACACAGCTCCTCAAACTCCCGGTAATATCCTGATTAATGAGTTTGATACTAATACCTCTTCTTATGAATATGTTGAATTGTATAATACCACTGATTCTGCAATTGATTTAGCTGCTACAAATTACTCATTAGTTTTTTATAATGGTAATGGCGATGTTGAATACCAATCAACAGATTTGACAGGTACAATTCCTGCAAATGGTTTTTATGTTTTAGCGGAAAGGGATGTAACTGATTTATATGGATATACTCCGGATCAGAATGCTACTTGGACTTCCTTCCAAAATGGAACAGATGCAATTGCATTGGTTTCAGGAGATGATCAAATTGATGCCGTAATTTATGGATCAGCTGCTGATACAGGCTTGGAAGGTGTACTTAATTTACCGGAAATTATTGTGCCAAATAGTTCTACGTCATCTACCGGAAGACTTACAGATGGTCAAGGTGGAGTGAATTATGCTAATTCGGATTGGGATATTCTTGAACAAAGATCTCCGGGAGCAACCAATGGTAGCGGTGTAACTACTCCGGACGCTCCAACAAATATTCAAATTTCTCATGATGGAACAAATGTGAATATAACTTGGGATGCTGTAACCGGCGCTGTGAGCTATAAAATAATGGTTTGTGATACACCTGACGGTGAATATACAGTTGCTGCAGAAGGAATAGCAGGAACTTCTTGGAGTAATCCTGAAACAAGTAGCAAGAAGTTCTATCGAGTGATTGCTGTTAACTAAAGAAACGGTCATACGAAGATAAATACAGACAGGGCAGTTATTTTCTGCCCTATCTGTATTTTTATATTAAGGAAAATTTATGAAAATTATAAAATTACTATTTATTTTTTTACTTGTTGGAAACTCATTATTATTTGCTGAAATGAATTTTAAAATAATGAGTTACAATGCACTGAATTTTGATTATTCAAGTAGCACGAGGGCAGATTATTTCAAACAAATAATATCTGAATACGATCCTGATATTATTGTAATGCAAGAGATAATAGATCAAGCCGGAGCAAATATTTTATTAAATGCATTCAATGAAATAAATGATGAATACTCAGCAGTGGATTTCCATAATGGATTTGATACAGACAATATGTTGTATTATAAAAATAATAATATTTCATTATTATCACAATCTACTGTTTCTACAGCATTACGTGATATTGGGAAATATACTTTATCCATTGCTGAAAATGAATTGATTATCTATAGTTGCCATTTGAAAGCTTCTTCAGGTGGTGAAAACGAAGAAGCCAGATTGCAAGAAATATTACAGTTAAGAGCAGAAATAGAATCTTTACCGGAGAATACGGAATATATCATTGTAGGAGATATGAATTTTTATTCCAGCAGTGAGTCTGCATATCAGAATTTGACAAATGAAACTCCAATAATTGCAGAAGATCTTTGTAATTCTGTAGGGAATTGGCATAATAGTTCTTACTATTCTTTGGTGCATACTCAATCAACTAGAGTTGAATCATTTGGAGGTGGTTCTACAGGCGGTTTGGATGATAAGTTTGATTTTATGTTTTCCTCTCCTAATTTCAATGACGGGAGTAATATAGAATATGTAAATGCGTCATTTGAAGCTTTTGGGAATGATGGCAACCATTACAATCAGTCAATCAATGACGGATATAATTCTGCTGTCTCTTCTGAAATTGCAGATGCTTTATATTATGCTTCCGACCATCTACCGGTTTGTGCGGAATTTTCTTATAATTCCAATTCTGAAATTGTGGCGAAGTTGTTTATATCTGAATACATAGAAGGTTCAAGTTATAATAAAGCTATTGAAATTTTTAATGGAAGCGGGAGTGAGATAAATTTATCCGCTTATAGTTTGGAAAAAGATTCCAATGGTAATAATTCTTGGAGTAGTCATTACGATTTTTCAGGAGTTCTAGCAGATAATGAAGTTTTTGTTTTAGCAAATTCAGGAGCTGATCAAGCTATTTTAGATGTAGCGGATGAAACTAATAACAGTGTGATAAATTTTAATGGTGATGATCAAATAAGGCTTTTAAAAAATAACGTTGAAATTGATCGGATTGGAATCTCAGGAGATGTGGATTTTGGGAAAAACGTAACTTATGTAAGGCGAGATACTGTATCTGTTCCAAAAGCAGGAGAACAGGATCCTAGATCAAATGGCGAATGGCTTTCGTATGCTTCTGATGTTTTCCAATATTTAGGAACTCATACACAAGTTGATATAAACAATCCACCTGTGATCACCGAAATCTCACATTTTCCTGAAAATCCTACAATGTTTGATTCTGTAAGTATAGAAGCGATAATTACAGATTCTGACGGAACATTGCAGACTACGATTTGTAAATGGGGATTATCAGAAGATTCATTGGAAAATAGTATCAATATGATTTTTTCGGAAGATAAATACATTACCGAACCAGATATTCCGGCTCAGGAGATTGGTGTTTCCGTATTTTTCCGAATATTGGCGATAGATGATGATAGTTCGGAAACTCTTTCTGAAGTAAATTACTATATAGTTCAAGCTGAAGATGATTATTATACGATAAACCAAATACAAGGTGAAACTGATACTTCACCTTATGATGATTTGCAAGTTGCAACTTGTGGAATTGTTACTGCGGTTTTTTCAAATGGATATTTTCTTCAAGATGGTATGGGTGCTTGGAATGGAATAATGATCTACGACACAAACACTCCAACCATTGGTGATGAACTCTATCTACGTGGAACTGTGGATGAATATTATGAGAAAACCGAAATCAAATCGATTAGTCAATATTTGGTGTTATCTGTGGAAAATGAATTACCGGAAGCAGTTGAATTAAGCACAAATGATGCCGCTAACGAGATGTATGAAGGCGTGCTTGTAAAGATATCCGATGCGGAATGTATCGAAGCATATTCCTATAATGAATGGGGCTTTGATGATGGAAGTGGAATAATAAGAATTGATGATAAAATATATAATGGAATTTATGAAATTGGAAATTTATATAACATCGTTGGAATTGTGGATTATGATTATGGAAATTATAAAATTGAGCCAAGATCTATAAGTGATATTGAAGATGTGAGTTTTTTACAAACTCCTATGAATCTTGAAATAAGTGTTGATGAAACTTCTATCAATTTAGTGTGGAATAAAGTAGAAAATGCTGAAAGCTATCAAATTCAATATTCAGAAAATATTGATGGTATTTGGAACTTAGCAGAAGGAACTTTTAATGAAATTGATGATATAGAAAAAATTAGCTGGAGTTGTGAAAATCCGGCAAATTCAAAAATGTTTTATCGTGTAATAGCGGTTAAATAAAGCAGATAATTGGCTGATAAGATAAAGATCAGCCAATTATCTTTTTTGTAAATTTTAGTTTTATTATTTTCTTATTAGTTGCTTGAACAACTAATATCTCCCAATCGCCAATCACAAAAGTAGATTTTGTAGCAGGGATTCTGGCTAATTTATCAATAATCATTCCGGCAACTGTTTCATAATCACCTTCAGGCAAATTCATATTGTACTCATCATTAAGAAAATCTATTTCAGCATAGCCTTCAACAAGAAATGTATTGTCATCAATTTTTTTCACTTCGGCATTACTTTCATTTGCATCATATTCATCTTCGATTTCGCCAACAATTTCTTCCAAGATATCTTCAATAGATATTATTCCGGCTGTTCCACCAAAAGAATCAATTACAATAGCCATACTGGTTTTATTAGCTTGCATTTCATTTAAAAGAGTATTTACGTTCATTGTTTCAGGAACAATAAAAGGTTTGCGCATAATATCTTTGGCAAGGTCATCTTTTTGTGCTTTTAGTAAATCGTAGATAATCAAAACGCCTACAATATCATCCAAATCTTCTCTGAAAACAGGGAAACGAGTGTATCCTGCTTTTCTTGCCGTTTGAATAATCTCATCTTGTCTGGCATTTTCATTTACTGCTACAACTTCAGTTCTGTGAACCATTACGTTTTCAGCTTTCAAATCACCTAATTCCAAAGCATCTTCAATCATTTCTCTCTGCTTTTCATGCATATCTATCGGCTTTTCGCTAATAAGATAGGAAAGATCATCACGACTGATTCTATGATATGTTCCATCTGCAGATAAATTAAATGTCTTTGCCAATAATTTATTTAGGAATTCTACAAATTTGATAAATGGTTTAAGTAAAATGCTAAAGAAATTTAGTAATGGGAAAAACCTTAATACCAGTTTATTGGGATTATCTCTAAAAAGAGCTTTAGGAATAATTTCTCCCAGGATAAGAACTAAACCGGATAAAATCAAAGTAGCCGTATGTTCTTCGATAGGTTTTTCTGTTATCTCATTAAAATGTTGAACCAAAAAAATGGAAGTAGTAGAAAGAATAACCAAAGCGATATTGTTACCAAATAAAGTTGTACCGAAAAGTCTATCAGGATTATCCAAAAAATGAAGAATCCCTTTGATCTTATTATTCTTATCTGCATCTTTTTCAATCTTGATTCGATCGATTGTAGTTAAACCGGTTTCTATTCCGGAAAAGAAGGCTGATAATGCAAAGAAAAGTACTATCGCCAATGAGATTAATAACATTTTTCTTTCCTTAAATTTTCTTAATTATTTACTCTTTCGTTTTTGAAGGCTGTACGTAAAGCTGTGATAAATTCATCTAATTCGCCAGCCAAAATTGCATCTAACTTATAGGAAGTCAAATTTATTCTATGGTCAGTAACGCGAGATTGTGGGAAATTGTAAGTACGAATTTTTGCACTACGATCTCCGGTTCCAACTTGGCTTTTTCTTTGCTTGGCTAATTCAGCTTCTTGTTTTGCAATTTCATGATCAAGAAGGCGACTACGCAATACTTTTAATGCTTTTGTTTTGTTTTTTAATTGAGATTTTTCATCTTGGCAAGTAACAACCACACCTGTTGGAAGGTGAGTTATCCTAACAGCTGAATCTGTTGTGTTTACACTTTGTCCACCACAGCCTGAAGAGCGGAAAACGTCTATTTTCAGATCATTAGGATTAATTTCCACATCAACTTCCTCAGCTTCCGGCATAATAGCTACAGAAATTGCAGAAGTATGTACACGGCCTTGCGATTCAGTTTCAGGTACACGCTGAACACGATGTACGCCACTTTCAAAACGCATTGTTCCATAAACATTTGCACCTGAGAGAGAGAAAATAATCTCTTTAAACCCGCCTGTTCCGGTAGGATTTGCTGAAATAACATTCAATTTCCAACCTTTTTTATCTGCCAAGTATGTGTACATTCTATATAAATCAGCTACGAACAAGGCAGCTTCTTCACCACCGGTTCCGGCTCTGATTTCCACAATTGCATCTTTTTCATCGTTAGGATCTTTAGGAGCAAGCAATTCACGCAAGCGTTCTTCTTCTTGTTCCAATATTTTCTCGTTTTCAGCAATATCTTCTTTAGCTAGTTCGATCATTTCCGGATCTGATTCTATCTTTATCATTTCTTTGCTTTCTGAAATTTCAGATTGTAATTTTGTAACTAATTCCAAGCATTGAATTGTCTGTTCCAAATCTTTGTATCTTCTACTTATCTTACCATAATATCTGCGGTCAGACATTTTGGCAGGATCCATTATCTCTTCTTTTAATTTATTATACTCATCGTATAAACTATTTACTTTTTCTTGTGGGATATTCATTACAGTTCCTCAATTATTTTTGCATTTTCATATTCGCTAATATCCATTTCCAAAGCACATTTCATTGCCACAACTGCTACTTCGATCTGTTCATTATCAGGTGGCTGAGTAGTTATTCTTTGCAATGCCAAGCCCGGTGCTGTGAAAATTTTTACCAAAGGATGATTTATATTCTTACCACTAAATTTTAAAACTTCATAAGAAATTCCTGAAACTAATGGGAAAAGAAGTAAATGATATCCTAATCTTACAAAAATCTGAGGTTGTCCCCAGAAATGCGAAAATATAGTATCTACTATTGAAAAAATCAATATTGAAATTAGTAATACTAAAAATATAAAACTGGTTCCGCAACGAGGATGTAAGGTAGAAAATTTTTGAACAGAATCAGGATCTAATTTGCTATTATTCTCATAAGCATACACACTTTTATGTTCAGCACCATGATATTCAAATATTCGATGGATATCTTTCATTTTGCTGATAATCCAAACATAAACAACGAAGAAGAAAATCCTAAGCACACCGGCAAAAAGATTGAAATATACATTTTCTTTTCCTAAATTTAGCCATTCAGCAATCTGATATGGAAGATAGGCAAAAAGTAAAAATGCTAATCCAAAAGCAAAAATATAGCTAATAACTTCTTCAGTTTTTTGACGGAATTTAGATTTCTCTTTCTGTTTTTTAGATTTCTCTTTTTCTTCTTCTGACCAATCGATTTCTGCACGATTAGCAGAGAAATTCAGGGTTTTAAATCCGATAATCATCATCTCAATTAATGAAACAGAACCTCGAACAAAAGGAAATCCTAAAAATTTATTCTTTGATGTGATTGATTCAAAATGCTCTTTTCTAATTTCTATTGACTTGTCTTTTCGACGAATTGCTGTAGCTAAGTATTTCGGACCTCGCATCATCACGCCTTCAATAACTGCTTGGCCACCTACTTGTATCTCTTTTTTACTCATTTAATTCTCCATAAAAAAAGAGCACCATCCTATAAAAAGATATAGTAATGGTGCTAGAATGAAAAAATTTCTATTTTTCGTTTTCTTTTTGCAAATTTTTGTATTTTTGCTTAAACTTTTCAATACGACCTTCTTTGGCGATCTGTCTTTGTTTTCCTGTGTAGAAAGGATGACATTTTGAGCAGATTTGTGCTTGTAAGCCAGGTTTTGTAGATCTTGTTTCGATTACGTTTCCACAAGAACATGTTACAGTCACTTTCTCATAGTTAGGGTGGATTCCTTTTTTCATCTCTATCTCCTATATTTAATTTTTTAAATTCTTTTAATTTATTACTAAGCGCAACAAAATATTAAGATTTACGTAAGATGCTATCATGTAAAGGTTTGAAAGGTTATCAGATAAAAAGTGATATCCTCGAGCATTCGATAGTCTTACGTCTGTGGCACATAATTTTTTGTGTAAGTGATGCTGTCAATAGATTTATCTTTTAAACAAACCATTGATAAATATTTGTAAAATAGTGATTAACCTAAAGTATCGGTTAGGCTGATTATTTATCAAAATTCTTCTCCTGCCTGTGAATGAGAAGTAAGAAAAGCACCTATAATAATAGTTATTGTGGAAATAATTAGATTTCCTGTGAAAGGTTCATTTAGCCAAATAATGCCAACTGCGATAGATACAATTGGACTGAATAAAACCATATTTGAAGTGATCTTTAATCCAATTTTGCTAATAACAAAATTCCAAATCAAATATGCAA
>Ga0256842_1001582_pt1 | contig 17938 bp, 17 predicted proteins | sample 4559240metaG_FD_185973 | JGI IMG/M metagenome (GOLD analysis project Ga0256842, IMG submission 185973) | Hydrothermal vent microbial communities from Guaymas Basin, Mexico - 4559-240 | ecosystem: Environmental > Aquatic > Marine > Hydrothermal vents | place: Mexico: Guaymas Basin | collected...
CCAATAAATGCACTAAACATTATCTCAACAAATGTCAATAAACCACCTAAATATGATGAAATATTAACAGAAATAATTACCTCTAAAAAAAGATAAAGTACAAAATATCTCATTCTATATTAATTCCATCATTTTAGAATAAATATCATCAACACTTACAGAAATTTTCTCTTTTGTTTTTCTATCAAAAATTTGTACATTTCCATTAGCAAGTTCTTTTCCAATAATAACAGTATATGGAAAACCAATAAGTTCAGCATCTTTCATCTTAAAACCAAATCTCTCTTTTCTATCATCTAAAATCACTTCTACATTAGAATCTTGAAGCTTTGAATATAACTCTTCAGCTAACTCAACTTGAGCCTCTTTTTTAATATCTGAAATCATAATATTTACCATATATGGAGCTGTTGATTTTGTCCAGATACAGCCACTTTCGTCATGATTTTGCTCTATTACAGATGCAACTAAACGACTTATACCGATACCAAATGTTGCCATCTCATAAGCTTTAGGCTTACCGTTTTCATCATTAAATTTTGCATCAAGAGCCGATGAATATGTGTCACCAAGTTGGAAAATATGTCCAACCTCTATCCCTTTTTTAAAGCTTAATTCTCCACCACAAGAACATTTTTCATCTATTTTCTTCGTTTGTAACTCTTCATAAGATTTTTCATTTAAAGCATCTATCTCTTCATCAGTTTCAAATATAGTTTCAATGTTTGCTCCATATTCACAACTGTCACATACAACAATAGTATCTTCACCACTATCTGCTAAAACATGAAACTCTTTACTTCCATCTCCACCAATAGCACCAGAATCTGCTTGAACAACTCTAAAATCAAGACCTAATCTAGTAAAAATCTTTTTGTATGTAGATTCCATCATATCAAATTCTCTAACCATATCCTCTTTTGAAGCATGAAAAGAATAAGCATCTTTCATCAAAAATTCACGACCTCTTAAAAGACCATATCTAGGTCTTGCTTCATCACGAAACTTAGTATTGATTTGGTATAAATTTAAAGGTAAATCTTTATAAGAAGTTGCTCTATTTTTCACAAGTTCAACCATCGCTTCTTCATTTGTAGGGCTTAATACAAACTCATTTTGATGTCTATCTTTGATTCTTAGCATCTCTTTGCCCATAGTATCAGCACGACCACTTCTATCCCATAAACTAAGTGGTGTTATAAAACTAAGTTGTACTTCATTACAACCAGCTTTATCTAACTCCTCTTTTACGATTCTTCTAATCTTCTCTAGTACAATTTTTCCTAATGGCATAAAATTATAAAGTCCAGCACCCTGTTGATTTATAAAACCACCTCTTACTAAAAACTGATGTGATGGTAATGTCGCATCTGATGGAATCTCTTTAGTTGTTGGTATAAATGATCTACTTCTTCTCATAAATTTCCTTTTTATCTTCTAGCTCTTTTGATATATAATTCATCATAGTATTTGTTATATCAGTTCTACTTTTCTCATCAGAATTTCTCATTTGAGAAACCATATCGTGCAAAAATCTTTTTAATGCTTGTTCACACATTTTTTGTGCTTCATTCTCATACTCTTTAGGTATAAACCCTTTTGAAACTACCCTTTTTGTTTCTTCCTCTGCAGATTTATAAGCCCTCATATAAATCTCTTTTATCATAGGTTCTACATCTAAAGTATTTAACCATTCAAAAAACTCAACAACACCTCTGCCTAAAATCCCATGAGCCATTCTAGCCCCATCTTCTCTAAGGGTAAGGTTCTCATCAATTATAAGCTTTAAATCATCTATAACAAAAAGGTTGATTCTTTCCCCAATAGTATAATTTATATCTCTAGGAAGTGCTAAATCAAACCAATATCTATCAAAATCACACGGTTTTATTATTGCATCTGTAATTATAGGCTCTGGTGATGAAGTTGCTGTATAGAGAATCTCAAAGCTATTTATTACATTAGCTAACTCTTTATAATCAATCACTTTTGCTTTACATTCTTTCGCTAGTTTATCTGCTTTATGTCTTGTTCTATTTATGATGTAAACATCAGCACCATTTGAAACTAAATGTTTGGCAGTGATTTCTGACATCTCACCAACACCAATTATTAAAGCTTTTTTACCATTAATGTCATCTACTAGTGATTTTAGTTTTGAAACTGCCACACTTGCCATAGATACTGGTTTAGAAGATATATCGGTTGCATTTCTAATTTTTGCTGCACATTTAAAAGCACTTTTTATCGCACGAGCTAATTTTTTATCACAATACTTATTGTCATAAGCAAATCTAAAAGCATCCTTTAGTTGACCTGCAATCTGTGTTTCACCAATAACCATAGAATCTAAAGATGATGCCACACTAAAAATATGATGAATCGCTGTACTATCATCATAAATATCAGCCCTACCCTCAAGCTCTTCAATACTGATTCCAGCACGAATACTGAGTAGTTCAAAGATATGTTGTGTAGCTTTTGCTAAATCACTACAACTTGAAAAAACTTCCATTCTATTACAAGTAGAGATAAGAATTGTTTCACTAATAAACTCTGATGAATTTATTTTTTTTAAACATTCATGCTTATGAGAATCATCAGGATAAGATAATTTTTCTCTTACTGCAAGAGTTGAATTTTTATATGAAAAACTTATATTTAAATAGTACATTAATAACTTCTTTGTATCATTGTTTGTAAAATTGAAACTAAACCTGTATCATCTTTTACTGCTAACATAGCTTCATTTGATAATTTTTGTGCTAGAGAAAAAGATTTTTCAACAGATTTATGTTCAGCCATTTTTTCTTTAATCCAAGTTATTTCTAAAGTATCTAATTTTTTTGTATGTAAATTTTTAAGCTTCTCTTTATCTTCTGTATTCAAGTTTTCATACAAATAGATATATGGTAGAGTACACTTACCCTCCACAAAATCGTTCATAGCAGGTTTACCTAAAGTTTTTTCATCTGCCGTTATATCTAAAATATCATCTATAATTTGAAAAGATAGCCCTAGATTTCGTCCATATATTGCATGTTGCGAAGAATCTTTACCAGCAAGAATTGCACTAGCCTCAGCAGCTGATTCAATAAGTGTAGCCGTTTTAAGATACAACATATCTAAATATTTTTTTTCATCAGAGTTAAAGTTTTCTGCCATTTTAACATCTAGCATCTCACCTTTTGATAAGGCTGTAACTGATGAAGCAACTATTTTTGCTACATCTCTATCAAAATCAATAAGTTCCGTAAAAGCTTTTGAATATAAAATATCTCCAAGCATAACAGCAATCTTACTCCCATCTGTCGCATTCACAGATGGTACACCCCTTCTCAAAGATGCTTCATCAATTACATCATCATGAAGAAGACTCGCAGCATGAATAAGTTCAACTATTGCTGCTAAAAGTGGAGCTTTTTCGTGATTTGGAGCAATTTTTAAAATTAGCTTTGCACGAAGCCTTTTGCCACCAGACAACATCTCAAAAAGACGAGTTACCTCATCATAATCAATCTCTTTAATCAATCTTGCTATTTCGTTTTCAACTCTTTGCATCATCTCTCTTCATTAGCTATTTTTTAAATATTTTAATTCTATTTGCTCTTTTTTATCTGAAATCATCAAATCAAATAAAGCTTCATTTTTATCATAATTGAACTCTTTAAACATAACCAATATATATGGAACTGTATAATTATCAGCTCCCCTTGTTTTCAGTTCTTGTCTAAAACTCTGATTTTTATGTCTTGTGTATAGAACATTTTGTGCCACTACCCTGTCGTATGAACGAAGGATAACTAAGCCTTTATTGACATAAAGAGTCCATCTAAATTTAAAAAGTTTTTCAACTTCGCCATATTTTACAAGAATTTTCTTTTGTTCATCCTTTTTAAGAGTTATCCTCTTGATTTCAGATGAAAAAAGAGTACCAAAAGATAATGATACAATAATAAAAACTTGTAATATGGCTTTCAATTATTCACTTTTTGAAACAATTTCACCCATTAGTTCAATACTTAAACTTTTCATTTTAGTCTCAACTATATCACGATTTTCTACAATAAACATATCAACTTTATCACCATAATCTTCCCCAAGCTGTTCTTCAAGAAGCATCTCTAAAGTTGCTCTTCTTCTAATGAAATTTTCTAAGTCAAATCTAACAACATCATTATTAGCATTAAAAATTATATCCATTAGCTTACTAACTGGTGATCCTAAAAACACATCATCTTCATCTTCAAATAGTGCACTATATTTTGACATTTTATATCCTAATTTATTATTTTTCGCGATTATATCATTTAATTGTAAAAATTTATTTTTACAGAGATATTTGTGTTCCTACACCTTCAGAAGTTAATATCTCTAACAACATAGAGTGTTCCACTCTTCCATCTATGATATGAGCTTTTTCAACTCCACCCTCAATAGCTTCTAAACAAGCATCGACCTTTGGTACCATTCCACCATGTATAGTCCCATCTGCCTTTAGTGTATCAACATCTTTTTTACTTAATGTTCTAAGTAGCTCTTTATCATTATTTAAAACACCTGCAGTATCAGTTAAAAAAATTATCTTTTTTGCTCCAATAGCTTTTGCTACATATGAAGCACATAAATCTGCATTTATATTAAATCCTGGGTGACCAAGCTCTTCACCAGCAGCAATAGGTGCAATAACAGGAATGAATTTTTCAGCTATAAGATTCTTTATAACTTCTGGTTTTACATTAGTTATATTTCCAGTAAGTCCCCATTTTGCAAAATCTTTTGCTTTTGCTGTTATAAAATGAGCATCTTTTCCACTAACACCTATCGCCTTAGCACCATATGAATTAAGAAGTGAAACTATCTCTTTATTTATCTCTCCACTTAGAATCATCTCAGCAATTCTCATAACCTCTTTAGTTGTTACTCTTTGTCCATCAATAAACTTTGTATCTATATTAAGAGCGTCTAGCATCTCTGTTATTTTATGTCCACCACCGTGAACAACAACAGGTCTCATTCCAATCAGATACATTAGTAAAATATCTTCAGCAAATTTTTCTTTTAGTTGTGGTGATGTCTGAGCCGAACCACCATACTTTATTACAACTATCTCTTTATTATATGTTTTTATAAATGGTATAGCATCTAATAATGTTTTTACCGTTTCAATTTTTTTTTGCAATATAATTTCCTATAATTTTAAATATTTTTTCATCAACTTCTAAATCTAAATCTAACAAAGATAATGGTAGTCCAAAAGATTCTATTTTAACAAAATCTTTATATGTAACTAAAAGAGAATCAGAGCCATCTTTTTTTAGAATATTTTCTAACTCTTGCTTAGTAAATGAGTGATGATCCTCAAAATAGTTCTTACTAACTACACTTGGTAAAAATTGATTTAACCTTTGAGGTCTTGCAATGGCAGTTACTAGCGACATTTTATCACTTTTACTTTTAAGAGTTACTACTCTTTTAAAATCTTTACCATCTACTAATATTTCAGCTTTTTTTCCATTCCACAATTTTTCTCTAAAAGAACCAGCAGGTAAACATCTATTATTTTTAGTTTTAACATCAATTAAAAAGTCTAGTTTATCTATATGATGTTTAGAGTATCCATCATCTAAAAATATTAATTTTGCACCAAGTTCTTTTGCTTTTTTTATCCCGACTACTCTATCTTCACTTACTATTACTATTGAGTTAGGTAATTTATGTGCATATATCATAGCTTCATCACCACTAGTTGCTACATCACAAAAAATCTCACTAGCATCTCTAACTACATATAGCCCTTTAGAATCTCGTCCATATCCACGCAATACTATTGCAGAATCTTTATAATTTCTAGCTAACGCAGTTGTTAATGGTGTTTTTCCACTACCACCCACATTTAAATTACCAATACTAACTATATCTACACCAAAATTTTTCACTTTAGTAGTTTTAAATTTTATATAACTAGCAAAACAATATAACCAACTTAATGGCAATAGTAAAATAGATATTAATTTTTGAAAACTATTGGGTGTATAAAAATAATTCTCTATCCAAAAAACTAAACTCTTTTTCAACTATTTAGATTCTTGTCTTATCTATTTTTTTAATACTATCTGTTACAAATTCAACATCTGCATCACTCATATCACCATATATTGGTAATGATAAGACTTGCTGATAACTTCTTAGTGCCACTGGAAAATCATTTACACGAAGATCATATTTTGTTTTATAGTATGACTGAAGATGAAGAGGTATATAATGCAGACCTGATTCTATACCTTTTTTCTTCAGTTCCACTGCAAAAGAATCACGATTCTTATCAATTTTTATGATGTATAGTGAAAATATATCATCCTCATCTACATTTTGAGGTGAAGTAACATGTAAAAGATTTTCAAATGCTTTCGTATATATTTTAGCTATCTCTTTTTGTCTAGTGATATTTTTATCTTGATGTTTAACCTGAGCTCTTATATATGCACCATTTAGTTCAGACAATGAATAATCATAACCTATATCTACTACATCATAGATGTACTCTAAATTATCCTTATTACAAGAGATAGCATGTTTTCCAATCATTTTGGCTCTTTTCATAATTTCTTCATTGTCTGTAACTAACATACCACCATTACATACATTTTTCTTTAGATGTGGTGAAAAATCAAAACATACTATGTCTGCACCAGTTGAGCCTATTTTTTTCTCTTTATATATAGCACCTAGTGCTGTACTAGCCTCTTCAACAATTTTTACACCATAAATATTTGCCATTGAGTATAATCTATCTAAATCTACACATTTTCCAGCAACATGAGATACTATAACAGCTTTTAATTTTTTAGATTTATTTTTTTCTAAATAGTTCTCTAAAAGATTTAAGTCAATATTATAACTATCTATATCTATATCTATAAAAATAGGTTCTGCATCAAAATGGCGAACAACCTCAGGAACATTAGCAAAAGAGTTTACGCTACATACAACTTTATCCCCTCTTTTTAAATCTAAAGCTAACATTGCTAAATGTAAAGCAGATGTTCCATGTGAAGTTGCTAGTGCATATTTGGCACCAACATAATCAGCTACTTCATATTCAAGCTTCTTAACTTGCTCAATATCATCACCATCTAACACATCACTAACATTTGAGTGTTCATCAACTGTACTTATATATTTACTAAATGGAACTTTCATTACTACTCCTCCTTATAATGTTATATCTCTAGGGTAATTAAAATCATGATTTATTGTTCTCGATGTTAATTTTGCGATTATTGGCATTTTTCTTTTAAAATGATTTCTAAATATTCTACTTATTATCATATCAAGCATAACCTCATCCACCCCTTTTTTTACTATCTCTTCTTTAGATAGCCTTTCTTCAACATAGAATCTCATAGCCTCATCCAACTGAGAATAAGTGTAACCTAAATCATCTTCATCACTCTGACCATCCCATAAATCTGCTGATGGTGGTTTTTTAATAATAGATTTTGAAACACCTAAATATTCAGCTAACTCAAACACTTCACTTTTGTACAAATCCCCAATAGGATTAATAGCACTTGCTAAATCACCATATAAAGTTCCATAACCAAGCATTAATTCACTTTTATTACTTGTTCCTAAAACTAATGCATTCTCTTGTGCAGAGATATCAAAAAGTGTAGACATTCTCATTCGAGAAGAAAAATTTCCTTTTCTTAAGTTATCCATATTTGGATTCAACTCTTCATAAGCTTTAAGCATAGGTTCTATTGAGGCAGTGATATTTTTAATATTGAACTCTTTACATAACTCATCTGCATCATCAAGTGAACTTTGAGATGAATAATGAGATGGCATTTTTACACATAATAGATTATCTTTATAAACATTTTGTGCTAATACAGCTACAACAGCAGAATCTAGTCCACCACTCAAACCAATAACTACTTTTTTTATACCAGTTTTACGAACCTCATCATCCAAAAACCGTTCTAAATAATCTGTAATTTGTGAATACTTACTCATTTTATCTATTGACCTTTAAAAAACTTTAACTTTTTATATTATATCTAAGCTAGCTTACAAGAATGCAAATACCAAATCTGGAAATAATATAACTAAACCTAATGCTACAAGCTGTAAAAATATAAAAGGGATAATCCCTTTATAAATATCCATAGTTTTTATAGTATCTCCTGCTGCACCTTTTAAGAAAAAAAGTGATAATCCAAAAGGTGGGGTTAGAAATGATGCTTGTAGATTTAGGGCAATTAAAACGGCAAACCAAATAGGGTCGATTCCAAAGGCATCCATAACAGGGATAAGAATCGGAACTATAATAAAAGAGATTTCGATAAAGTCTATAAAGAATCCAAGTATAAAAATACTTAACATTGCTATGGCGATAAATACCCAAACATCGCCAATATCTTCACTAAAAAATTCTAAAATCAAATCACTTCCACCCAGTTCATTAAAAACAAGAGAAAAAGCAGTTGCCCCTATGAGAATCATAAAAATCATCCCACTTAGTTTTACTGTCTCTAAAGTGGAGTATTTAATCATCTCAAAATTAAGCGATTTATTTAAAACTGAAAGTAAAATAGCACCAACAACTCCAAATGCAGCCGATTCAGTTGGTGAAGCAATTCCAGCGAAAATACTCCCTAAAACTGAAACCATTAAAAGCATAGGGGGAACTATCGAGATAATAATCTCTTTTGTACTTACACTTTTTATATCTTTTGGAATTGGAGCTACTGATGGTTTAAAATATGAGTAAATCAAAATATAAGCGATATAAAGCCCAACCAATAAAAGCCCTGGTAAAACAGCACCCATAAAAAGTTCACCAACACTTACACTCATAACATCACCAAGTATAATTAAAATGATAGATGGAGGGATAATCTGCCCTAGTGTTCCACTCGCTGCAACAGTCCCAGAAGCTAATCCTTTATCATAACCAGCTTTTAACATCAAAGGGAGTGCAATAACACTCATCATCACAACAGAAGCTGACACGATTCCCGTTGAAGCTGCAAGCATCGCCCCAACTACAACAACACTCACAGCCAAACCACCACGAATATCACGAAACAATGCACTCATTGAGACAAGAAGTCTCTCTGCCATTTTTGATTTTTCTAGCACTAATCCCATAGCGATGAATAAAGGAACTGCCATAAGTGTTGTGTTTGACATGATTCCATATATTCTAAAAGGTAAAACAGAAAATACATCAACCCCTATATCAGGAACTAAAAAAGCAAAAACAATAGAAACTGTTCCAAAAACAAAAGCAACAGGAATCCCAATTAAAAGAAGTATTAACACTATCACAAACATAGATAAAGCTATCATAGTGACCTCCATACATTGAAATTTATTATAGAATCTTTAATAGCTACAAGTGCTAAAAAAATAAAAGATAAAGGTAAAAGTACCTTTACAAGATAACGATATTCCAATCCACCAGGATTTGATGACATCTCTTTTTGTATGAAACTTTGTGACACAAAATCAATACCCAAATAGATGATTAGAAATGAAAAAGGCAATATGAAAAATAAAGAAGATATTAGATTTACTAAAGCTTTATTTTTATCTGAATAAGAAGCATAAAATATATCAACCCGAACATGAGCATTCTCTTTTAATGTGTAGGCAATACCGAATAAAATAATAATGTCAAAAAGATGCCATTCCAACTCTTGAAGAGCGATAGAACCAGTTGAAAAAAGGTATCTAGCACTTGCATCATAAACTACTAGAAGAACTAAAACAACTAAGATAAAAGCTGTAAAATAGCCTAAATATTTTATGGTTTTGTCTATTATTTTCATATTTAATTATTATATAAAATTAGGAGCATCATTAGCAAATAAAATAATATCCCCTGATGAAGTTTGTTTACCGAGTACATCAGTTAAAACAGATTTATCAGCTAACATTATTTTAGTTTTCACTTTAAGATTCTTATCAAATAATTCAGCATTTAAAGATCCTGTTACTATCACTATATCAAACACTTTATTTATAGAATCTATAAGTTTTAGATTTAACTCATCACTACTCTCTACAAGACCAGGAGTTACTATAACTTTTCTTCCCTCATGCAATGAACAAAGTCTTATACCCTCTAGCATCCCATCTATATTTCCATTATACCCATCATCTAGTATGATTTTTCCACCAGCTTTTATCACTTGAAGTCTATGTTCTACTGGTTCTAATTTTGCTACTGCTTGAATGATTTCATTATTACTCATACCAAACTGTTTTGCTATTTTTACTGCTACTGCGATATTCATCGTTTGAAATTCACCTAAAATATCAGTATGAAATTTTATAACCTCATCATCAATTTTCAATTCAAAATCAATTCCATCAAGAGTAGCATTTGAGTTTAGAATCTCATCTCCAAAAAAAGTAACTTTTTCATGTGGTTCATCTGTTACAGATGTATGAATATAAGCTTTTTCCAATCTTGGCGATTGCATAATCTCTAGTTTTGTAGCTATGATATTTTTTAAAGATTTAAAATACTCTATATGAGCCTCACCAACTTTTCCAACTACAACAGTTTGTGGTTCTACAAACCATGTAATATCGGAAATATCACCACTCTCTCTAGCCCCTGCTTCACAAACATATATCTCTGTATCCTTTGGAAGAGAGTTATTTATGTCGCCAGTGATTCCAGCTAATGTATTCACACTTCTTGGAGTTGCATATACATTATATTTTTTACTTAAAATCTGTGCTACAAAGTTTTTAATACTTGTTTTTCCATAACTACCAGTGATTGCTATGATTTGTAAATCTTTCATCTCTCTAAGTTTCTTTTTTGCCTCTTTCATATAAATTGTAAAAAGAAATTTTTCTATCATAAAACTACCTATGTAAGCAAGTGCTAAAGGCATAAATACACCATAAGTTCCACAGGCATCTTTTAAGGTACAAAGAACATTTTGAAATATAACTAAGGAGATAACTAGAACTAAAAATCTTTTTACTCTCCATGTTAAAACTAACTTTTTATCTAGCTTTTTATGCCAAACAAATATTGCTGGAAGAATTGCAAAATAGAAAAATATTACAAAAAAATGTCCAGTTGTATAATAAGCAATAAATGGGATAAAAAAGTACATCAAGTGCCATTGAGGTTTATGATGATTTAAAATAACACGAGATAACTTATAATCATACCATTGAAGATTTGTAATCAAATACCAACCCAAGAGAGTTACAAAAAGAGCATTTGTTACAAATAAGACTAAAGTTTCATAATTTTCCATGTTAATGTTCCAATATTTTTAGAAATGTTGATTCTATTTTCATAGAGATATCTTCATTATTTTTCATAAAGAAATAATGATCTCCATCATAAACTTCAAGCTTAGAATCTTCTATAAGTTCATCTATCTTTTGAGCTGAACTTAAAGGGGTAGCCGTATCTTCTTTTCCCCAACATAATAGTGCTTTACCATTATAATTAGAAAAATCATCTGAGAAATCTTCATCTACTACATTTTTAAAAGTTTCATACATCTGCTTATTTAGTGTTTTTGCATCTTCAGCAATAAAAAGAGAACGAAACTTAACAAGTCCAAATATTTTAAGGATTTTAAATATTACTATTTTTGTTTTTACTTTTATTGATTTATTTATATAGATCCCTGCACTAGCAACTAAAACTAGTACCTTAGGGTTTAATAAAAGTGCAACCTTACCACCAAATGAATGTCCTATGATAATATCTTTTGATGCATTTAACTCAATCATCAAAAGTTCTATAATTCTTGCATAATCTTTTGTAGTAAGAGCAACATTACATGTGCTTTTTCCAAATCCAGGTAAATCAATATAGATATGACGAAAACTACCCATCTGAGTAGAGAAAGAATTTTTCATAAGCTCTTTATTACTACCCCAACCATGTAAAACAATTAAATCTACATTTGCTTGAGCATTTATAATTTCATAACTAATTTCTAGTGTATGATGCTCATATTGTATAGACTTAATAGCCATTATTTACCTTTTGCACTTGAGATAGAGTGAATATAATCATAAGTAGTTTTTACTTTTTTATTATTTGGAAGACTATTAGATAAAGATTCTATCGATTTTTTAAAGTCCTTAAATAGATAATTAGCCATAGAACCAGGAATAGGATTTATCTCATTTAAAAGAACCTCTCCATTAACTACAAAAAAATCACATCTAATTAATGCACCTTCAAAAAGTCCTTTATAAATTTTTTCAAAATTTACTTTTAATTTATCCTCTAACTCTTGTGTTATATCTGCTTTTAAGACCTGTTCACTTCTGGAAAAATCCATATATTTTTTTTCAAAATCTAAAAATTCTTCTTTTTGAGGTTCTTCAACTATTGAATAGTATAACTCATCATCTGCCATATATCCTGCAAGGTTATACTCTTTTACACCCTCTATAAATGGCTCTACCAATAAAGAATTATCATATTCAAATCCAGTATCTAATGCATAATCAAGTTGAGAATCATCTCTAACTATACTTACCCCAATAGAACTACCAAGACGAGCTGGTTTTATAATAAAAGGGTAATCAATAGATGTGTCTTTATGTTCATTTTTATTTAGTATCTCATAATCAACACTTTTTATCCCCTTTGCTTCACATAACCATTTAGTATATCTCTTATCATAAGAAAATACACTTGCATCAGTCCTTGGACCAATATAGTTAATAGAGAAAAAATCCAAAAGTGAAGCAATAGTACCATCTTCACCATCTGCACCATGAATAAGATTTAAAACAGTATTATTATGATTCACGCTAGAGAACATACTTTTTTGAATAAATGCACCACTTGATAAACTAAGCTTAGGCATTTTTTTATAGTCACCCTTAGAAAATATAATAGCTTTCATTTTTGATGGTTCAACAAGATAAAAAGTATGATCTTGATCACAAAAGATAAAACTTAAATCAAAACCAGATAATTTTTCTTTTAAAGTTATAGCACTTACTATACTAATTTCATGCTCAAAGCTAGCTCCACCAAATAAAATAGTTAATTTCAAATTTTGCCTTTTATAATAATTTAATTACAGATATTTATATGACATTATATCTCTTAGCGATTATGTTACGTTTAAAAATGATTGTTTTTTTTGAAAGTTTTAAATGAAGTTAAACAAGTGGTGGGTCCTATGTGACTCGAACACATGACCACTCCGTTATGAGCGGAGGGCTCTAACCAACTGAGCTAAAGACCCACTGTTTGTAGGGCGAGATTATATACAGCTTTTCCTTATAGTTTGCTTATTTTATGAAATTTATCTATTGAACTTTTATTTTATATGAGATTGCATAAAGTAAAGGAACATAAATAAGATTTAGAACTGTTGCCCAAGCTATACCAAAACCAAGTGAAACTGCCATAGGTTGTAATATCAAAGCTTGTCCTGATGCAAAAAATATCAATGTTAAAAGTCCTAAAACTGTCGTTAAAGATGTAAGTAATATAGGTCTAAGTCTTGTTTTTGCTCTTTGCATCAACTCTTCTGCGTTTTTTGCCTTTTGAATAAAACTTACCATTATTAAACCATCATTAACAACAACACCTGATAGTCCAACTATTCCGATTAATCCGGGCATTGTCATATTTAATCCCATTAAAATATGTCCTATCAAAACACCTAATATAACTAAAGGGATAATACTTATAATGATAAGTGGTTTTTTAATCGAATCAAATAGCCATACTAAAGTTATAAAAATTAAGAATATTGCTATAATTGAAGATTGTAACATCTCTTTTTGATTTTTAGTATTTTCTTTTTGTTCACCTTTTATATCAACTGTATATCCATCATCTCTTAATTTTTTAAATGTTTGTTTCAACTGAAACATTACATCATTAGAAGTAATTAATTTTTTATCTATTGATGCATAAACACTTCTGATTCTTAAACCATTTTCCTTATTTATTGCTACATACCCTTGTATAATATTAAAATCACAAATATCTTTTAAAGAAACCATATTATTTGTCGATGGAATCTGTAACTCTATATTATTTATAGAATCTATATATTTATTTACTCCACTCTCTATTTTTATTCTAATAAGCCCAGTGTCATTAAACATTTTTCCATACTCACCCTTTAGATAATAAGATCTTAATTCAGCAGACACAATCTCTTCGTTAAAACCTAATCTCTGTCCATATTTGTTTACTCTAAGTTTTAACTCTTTTTCACCAATTTTCACATCATCTGTAATATTATTCACTCCATTTATTTTAGATAATTCTGATGACAAAAATGATATACCTTTTATTATCTCTTTTTCATTCTTACCACTAAGACTTATTTCAATATCATGAGCAACTACACCAGCACCAGGAACTTTAACAACTATCTCTTCATAAAGTTGTTTTCCATTAATTTTCATCTTTCTAAATGGATTGACTAATTTTTCTATATCTTTTGATATTTCAACTGCATCTCTTTTTCGTTTTAAAACAGAAGCATCATATTCTAAAGAAAATATTGGGCTTATATATATATCAAATATATTGGAAGGAGCTCTTTCATATAATTCTACAAATATATGAAAAAAATGTTCTCCAGTTTCTGGTCTATTTTTTGCATCAAGCTTAAAGCCAATAACAGAAGTTATCGATGATATGTCACTCTCATTTAATGATTCTAATAATTTTTTTTCAAGTATAGAAACTTTAGCCTCAGTATCTTTCAACTCATTATTAATATCAACACTTCCTGTTATATATATTTGAGTTGTATCAAAATCTGGAAATAATTGAAATTTTGTTTGCTTTATTAATATAAAAGTAAGTCCTATAATACTCACAATAATAGTGATTAAAGATATCCACCTTTTTTTAAATACTAAATGAAGCACATATAGATGAGTTGCATGTAATTTACTCCAAATCTTTTTTATAAAACTTTCTTTTTTTGATACTTTTAAAAAATCATGCGAATGTAAAGGGAGGAAATAAAATGCTTCAAATAAAGAAGACAGAAGTAGAACTGTTATCATTATTGGTATTATCTTTATAAATGTACCCATCTCTCCTGTTAAAAGAAGCATAGGTAAGAATGCGAATACTGTTGTTAAAGTTGCAGTAAGCACAGCAGGAAACATCTCAGTAGCACCAACAATACAAGCTTCTCGCCGTTCCATTCCCTCTTCTAAATGTCTATATATATTTTCAGCTACAACAATAGCCTCATCAACCAACATCCCTAGTGCTATTAAAGCACCAAGAAGAGACAACATATTCATACTATTACCAATCATTTCAGTAACAATTAAACCTATCATAAAACTCATAGGTATACCTATCGCAACTACCATAGCAATACCACGATTAATAAATACTAACATAGCTACAAATACAAGTATAAGACCAAAAGTAATATTTGAAAAAACTGTATTAAGTCTATTTTTAATCCATATAGATGTATCTGTATATATCTCATATTTTAAATGTGGATACTTTTCCTGGCTTAATTCTAAAATTTTTCTTATATCTTTAACTAAAGCAATAGAGTTACCATCTTTTGATTTTTTAATATCTATGGATATATTTCTAACACCGTTGTAATGGGATAGTTCAGATTCATCACTTAAAGTAAATTCTACATCTGCTATATCACCTATTCGCACTCTATTTTGCCCTACTGATATAATTGTATCTTCTATTTTAGAAACATTTTTTTCACCATTATATGTGGATATATATAGATGGGAACCTTTTTGATTAATAGTACCAATTGGAAAAATTGAACTGATTTTTTGTAAAGAGTTGACAACAAGTGATGGCTGTAATCCAAGAGCAATAAGTTTTTGTTCATTTAATTGAATAACTAACTCATCATCTGCATCACCTCTAATACTTATTTCACTTAAATCTTTAAATTTTGAAAGTTTAGCCTTTAACTCATCTGCTCTTATTAATAATTCTTTTTTATCAACATCACCAGCTAAAGCTATTACAACTAACGGAAAAGCATGTGTTTTAATTTTTGCTATTGGCTCCACCATATCAGCAGGTAAATCTTTTCTTACACTATTAATTATATCTTTTACATCACTCAAAACACTTATATTTTCTGAGCCATTTTTTATATCTGCTTGTATAATAAATGAACCATTTTTAATAGTACTTTTTATAAAATCTAATTCATCTATATTTTGTATATCGTCTTCTATATTTTTTACTACCATTTTATCAAGTATATCTGCAGATGTACCTATATACCCACCTGTAATAAAAACCTTATCCATTGCCATTGGAGGAAAAATCTCTTTAGGAATATTAATATAGGAAAAAATTGAAAGAAATAGTATAAATGTTAATAATATATGGTTAAGAAGTGGTTTATCTATCGAAAACTCTATAAAACGACGAATCATTGTATTTATCCTAAAAAAGTGTATCTAATATTTGATTTTTAAACTTTATACTCTCTACTGAACTTTGAATAAGTCTATTTTCCTCTTTGAGAGTATCAAATTCACCTTTTAACTTTGCTATATCTCTGCTTTTATAATATATTTGTTGCTGAATAAATATTTTTGGAAAAGCAAATAATAAAATTAGTATCATAAATATAATTGTATATATATAAAATGAGACTCCTAATTTTTTATTTGGTGAAATGACTTCATCTATTTCATCTAATAATAATTTTTTATCACTCACTAAACACCCATTTTAAAACATCTAAGTTTTGCACTTCTGCTTCTAACATTATCTTTTAATTCATCATCCTGAGCCATTATAGGTTTTTTAAATATTATTTTTCCAAGTTGATTATTATTAGAACATACGCATCTCATAACTTCTGGAGGACATATACATGATTTACTCCATTTAACAAAAGTCTGTTTAACTATTCTATCCTCTAAAGAGTGAAAAGATATTATTCCTATTTTTGCATTAGGGAATTTTGCATTTTGAATGCTATTTAGAAGAGATTTCAACTCACCTAACTCATCATTTACTTCTATGCGAATAGCTTGCATCAATAATGTAGCAGGATGTATTTTTTTACCTTGTGGCATAAATTGTTTTAAACTATCAGATAATTGTTTTGCTGAATTAAATGGTCTATTATTAACAATTGCTGATGCTATTTTTTTATAATTTCTTAACTCTCCATACTCTAAAATAATATGCTCTAACTCTTTTAAAGAGTATTCATTAACCACCTTATTAGCTGTTAATGAAGATGTAATATCCATTCTCATATCTAAATTATCACTATCATAAGAAAAACCTCTATCCTTTTGATCAAGTTGCAATGAAGAGACACCTATATCAGCTAATATACCTTTTACATTTTCTATATTTACTTCTTTCAATATATCTTTTATAACAGCTGAAAAACGACCCTTTCTTATAATAACTCTATCTCCATATGGAGCTAATCTTTCTTGTGAAAAATCAATAGCAGTTTGATCTTGATCAATTGCAATTAACTTAATATTTGGATTAGAATCTAAAATCATTGACGAATGACCTGCATATCCCATTGTACAGTCTATTATTATTCCATCTTCAATATCATTAAATAAATCGATAACTTCACGATATAGTACTGGAATATGTGGTATATTTTGCAAAAGTCAGCCTTTAGTTATAAAATATTTTTTGAATTATACATAATTATTCTAAAATTAATAAGATTATAAAAATAAAAAAGTGAAATAAATTTAAGAAAAGACAGTAAAAGCATATAAAAAAGAGTATAAAAGCAAATTAAAGGTTAAGCTGTAAGTAAAATAAATGATTAAATGTAGATAAATAGATAAATAAGTGAATGATTAAGAACTGATTAACTAGGCAGCGACTTACATTTCCGATCCTGAAAGGATAAGTATTATCAGCGAGGAGAGGCTTAGCTTCTGGGTT
>Ga0256842_1001583_pt1 | contig 17938 bp, 26 predicted proteins | sample 4559240metaG_FD_185973 | JGI IMG/M metagenome (GOLD analysis project Ga0256842, IMG submission 185973) | Hydrothermal vent microbial communities from Guaymas Basin, Mexico - 4559-240 | ecosystem: Environmental > Aquatic > Marine > Hydrothermal vents | place: Mexico: Guaymas Basin | collected...
CAAAAATGTCTGAATCATTTAGTTCATTTTCTGCAGCCATTTTTAATAAAATATGTTGGATACTTCCAGGTTGTGGCAATGCAATTCTATCTGTTTCTTCAATATCATTTAAAGTTTTAATATTTTTATCACTTGTTACAAGTCCAAGTGGTGAACTTGATAATCCACTGAATATTTTCCAATCAGTTCCTTTATCAACTCCTATTATAAAAGGAGGTATTCCCATAAATCCAATATCAAGTTTATCTGCAATAATTGCTTCTCTAATGGCAGCTGCATTTCCAAGTTTAACCCAAGTTATTTCATAATCTTTTAATTCATCTTTTAAATAACCTTTTTCTTTCATTATTTGAACTGGTGCATAAGCTAAACCGAATTGATCAGCAATTATTAAATCTTTCTTTTCTTCCTCTTTTTTTGAACAACCTACATTTAATAATAAAGTAAAAATCACTACTAAAACTATCAATCCTCTTTTCATCTATACCACCTTTCCCCTCTAATTATCATATTTTCACATTTTTCATTTTCAAATTTCATAATATCAAAAGTCTTTTCAATATTATCTTTGATTTCCTCTTCATTTTGCCCTTTAATAATTACATAACCTGCTCTTTGAGAAGCATTTTCTTTTTCTATTACTGTATCTCCAACTTTATAATTATACCCTACATCCAAAATATAATCTTTTTTTAATAACTCCTCCTTCTCAGTTACATAACTTATTTTTCCTTTTTTACAAAAAAACAATTGGGTACTTAAACACATTTTTGTATCATCATATTTATAATTTCTTAGTGTTTCCTTATTATAATTTTTATTTAATGAACCCTCAACAAGCATTTTTAAAATATCAACCTCCGTAATATAAGGAATTGATATATCTTCATAAGCTCCACCTATTCTGCAAGCTATTTCATTAACTAAAATACCATCATCACCAACTAGATATTGAAAATATATAGGTCCTTCTTTTATTTTAAATGCGTCACATATTTTTTTAGTAATATCAAATATTTCATGTCTATATTTTTTTAAATGAATTGATGGATATTCATGGCTTTTACATATTCCAATATTCAATTCACTTTCAAATGTTACTCTATCAGTAACCGTTAAAATTGTTACATTTCCATTATCAACCCACCCTGTTACAGTTAATTCTTTATTTTCATAAAATTCTTCAATTAAAACTTCTTCAGTTCTAGAATATTTTAATGTTTTGTTTATATAATTTTTAATTTCTTTTTTATTTTTTAATTTAAAAATACCCCGCTGTCCTTGCGAATCAAGTGGTTTTATTACTATTGGTTCTTTTAAATCACTTAAATCTTCAATTTTAAAATCTTTTTTAATTATTTTAAAATTGACCGCTTTAATATTTTTTTCTACAAATATTTTTTTCATTATTTTTTTATTTGTAACATTAAAAGCTGTTAATTCATCTAAATATGATATTAAATCTAATTTCTTAGCAACTTTTGATACAGTTAAAACAGGTTGATCCGTTCCAGAAGTTACAATAGCATCGATATTATATTTTTTTGCAATTTCTAAATTTTCCTCATATGAAAAAGTATCTGCTAAAGCACATTCATTTGCTATTTTTTTACCAGGCGCATTAATATTGTAACCCGATGCAATTACATAATGCCCCATTTCTTTTATTCTTTTTATTAAGTTCATCTGACAACTTCCCGCTCCAAGAACTAATATTTTTTTCATAAATACCTCATAGATTTATTTTTTTCTCAATTCTATATTGATTTCCTCTAGGTTTTATTTTTTCACTTATAAAATGCGAATAATAAAAATTCAATTTTAAAAATAATTTCATCAACTTAATAAAATTATAATTTGATTTTCCATGAATTCTTTTTCTTTTACATACATCAATATAATCAATCTTGTCGGTTATTTCAAGTAAAATCGCACTTAAATAAATAAATTTATAATTATTCTCCAAAATTCTTTCGACAAGCGAACTTCTAAACACCCTGAAACTACTAACTTTATGATAATCTACATTCGGAAAATTCATTTTAAAAAAAAGATCTCTAGAAAACGCTCCTAGATTTTTATAACTCATTTTACTATTTGATTCTGATACACCATAAATCAAATCATTTCCTTCATTGATTTTTTCTATCATTTTAACAATATAATCACTACAATGCTGCAAATCATCATCCATGGTAATTATATATTTTCCTTTAACAAAATTTAAGCCAGCATAAATAGCATTTTGCTGACCATAGTTTTTTATAAGTTTAATAACTTTTATTTTTTTATTTAATTTAGCTTCATTTTTAAGAACTTCATAACTATTATCCATACTATAATCATCTATAAAAATAATTTCATAAGTATAAATATTGTTTATCTGAGCTTCTAGCTCATTTATAAGCTCAATAATGGTTTTTTCACTGTTATAAACAGGAATAATTATAGATAAATCCATTTTTCCCTCCAAAAATGTTATAATATTAAAAAGTCGAGGTGAAACATGAAAAAAATTAACTGTTTTGGTGATATTTGCCCTGTTCCCATTCTAAAAATTCAAAACGAATTAAAAATAACCAAAAATAATGGTTCCTTTATGGTTATTATTGATCATAGTTGTGTATTAGAAAGTATAAAAGATTATTTTAAAAATACAAACCATTTAATTGAAATTGATGAAACAATAAATGGCGTATGGGAAATAATTATTACTAAAATTGATCATTAACAAATACCTTCTGTTCCATTTTCAACAAAATAATTATATACTTGGTTAATTGGACTTTCTGAACCACATGAGTTATGTTTTAATTTTGCTACATAAATATCATAATCCAAATTAAAATCTGTAATTTCTATTATTTTAAATTCTTTCTCATAAAGTTCTTTTTTTATCGACATATATGGTAAAAAGCACATTCCTAATCCATTTGAAATTGAAGATTTTGCAGATTCAATATTATCAACTTCAAACATAATATTTAAATCCTCAAATTTTAAATTAACTGCTTTTAATTTTTCTATAATGAAATCTTTTCTAATACTAAAAGAATTTAAAAATACAATTTCATGTTTTATTAACTCATTTATAGTTATACTTTCCTGTATTTCATAATCATAATTTGCAACTAATACTACTTTTTCCTTACCTAAAGAAGCATACTCAAAAATTTTCTTTTCTGGTTTAAAATTAACAAAACTAATATGAGAAAGTTCGTTAGATAAATCATCTAATGATTCTTCACTCGATTTTCCAAATGATTCAAAATTTAAATTCGGAAATTTTTTCTTAACTTTATATAATACACAAGGAAGTGAGTAATTAACAAATGAAAAATAACCATTAATTCTAATATTGCTAATATTTCTTGATTCTCTACATAATTCATCTTCCATTTCATCTGATAATCTATTAATTATTTTTGCATATTTATATACAACTTTTCCCATATTTGTAACATTAACACCTTTGTTACTTCTTTCAAGTAGCTTATATCCTATTTCAGTTTCAAGTCTTTTAATCATTTGACTTAAAGCAGATTGTGAAATAAAACTATCATTAGATACTTTAGAAATGCTTTTCGCATCTATTACTCTTTTAAAATATTTTAATGCATTAATATTCATAATATTCTCCTTCACTGATTATATAATTTTATCATAATTAATAACGCTAGTAAAGATTAGTAAACTGTAAAAAAAATTTCTATCTTGCAATTAGTTTTACTTATATAGCTTCAATTTTTCAATTACTGCTTTTTTTGTTTTAGTGGTATTATTAAATTGTGAGATTGTTAAGAGAATAACAAAGATGTCGAAATAATGATTATTAAGTAAATTTATTGTTAGGAGTGATTAAATGAGTGAAAATAATACTTCAAACATTTCTTCAACTAAAGAAGCAAGTACAGGTTCTTTAAGTTCAAGAAGATCAGGAAGTAATGGTAGCGCAAGTAGAAGGCGCCCTAGAAAAAAGAAGAAAAATCAAATTCCAGCAGGAATACTAGTAGTAATAATAATACTTGTAGTTGCATCGTTCTTAAGTAAGATTTCAGCTACTGCATCATTATACTGGATTATAGGAGTATCGTTTGGTACAGTGCTTCAAAGAGGAAGATTCTGTTTTACAGCATCAATGAGAGATCCATATTTAACTGGAAGTACAACATTAACAAGAGCAGTTTTAATTGCATTTGCTCTTACTACTATAGGTTTTACAGCAATTAAATACGGTTACTTTATGAAAGGTTTACCAATTCCAGGGATGGGATATGTAGTTCCAATTAGTTTAGCTACTATAATAGGCGGATTTTTATTTGGTATCGGAATGGTAATAGCAGGAGGATGTGCTTCAGGAACATTAATGCGTATCGGTGAAGGATTCCAAATGCAGCTTATCGCATTAACATTCTTTGTAATAGGTTCTTTATGGGGAGCCCATGACTTTGGTTGGTGGAAATACAATGTAATTTCAAAAGGAAAATCAGTTTTCCTTCCAGACGTATTTGGTTGGACTGGAGCATTAATATTACAATTAGGTCTTATCTTTGTATTATATTATGTAGCACAAAGATATCAAGAAAAACAAGTACATTAAATTTTATTTAAATGATTATAGGAGGAATAAATATGAACGAAGTTGTATTAGATTGTTACGGTGAAGCTTGTCCACTACCAATTGTTAAATCAGAAAAAGCCATTAAAGATTTAGATTTAGGAGATCTTTTAATAGTACAAATAGATCATAGTTGCGCTATGAAAAATCTACCTGAATGGGCTAGAGAGCAAGGTTACAATGTTGAAGTTGAAGAAGTTGACGACGGTGAATGGGAAGTATTCATAGAAAAAACTAAGTAATTTTACTTAAATATAAGGAGGAATAAAATGAATGAAGTTGTATTAGATTGTTACGGTGAAGCTTGTCCACTACCAATTGTTAAATCAGAAAAAGCTATTAAAGATTTAGATTTAGGAGATCTTTTAATAGTACAAATAGATCATAGTTGCGCTATGAAAAATCTACCTGAATGGGCTAGAGAACAAGGTTACAATGTTGAAGTTGAAGAAGTTGACGACGGCGAATGGGAAGTATTCATAGAAAAAACTAAGTAATATAAACTGTTGGGAGGCGTATATATTGAATAACGAATCAAATACTAAAAAAATAAAGTTTTTTGATAAATTAAAAAGTAATGATTTTTACATTCAAGTTTTTAAAAACCCTTTAACTTATGTTGGCGCTGCAGTATTACTTTCTGTTCTACAGATTGTATCTTTAGCAGCTACCGGAAACCCTTGGGGCGTTTCAGGACCATTGGCATATTGGGGTGCATGGATACTCGAAGCTTTTGGAGGTTCAGTTGATAAATGGTATTATTTTTCATCAACAGGTGCTCAAAATGTTTTAAAAGCTGGTTTTATAAATCATGCTGGTACATGGAGAAATATAGGAGTTATTTTCGGAGCTCTTTCTGCTACACTATTAGCATCAGGATTTAAAGTAAAAAAAATCAAATCAAAAAAACAAATATTTGCTGCTTCAATAGGCGGCTTATTAATGGGTTATGGTGCAAGATTATCGTTTGGTTGTAATATTGGAGCACTTTATAGTGGAATAACTTCAATGTCATTATCAGGTTGGGTATTTGCAGTTGCAATGTTCTTTGGTGCGGCAATGGGAAGTAAATTATTAGTTAAATATTTAATGTAATAAGGGGGAAAATAAATTGGCAAAAAGAGAAAGAAATAGAGAAGCTAAAGTTGAAAAATATGATGTTGTAATTATTGGTGGAGGTCCCGCTGGATTATCAGCTGCAATATACGCTGGTAGAGCTAGATTAAAAACTATATTAATTGAAAAAGGTTTAGTTGGTGGACTTGCAACTTATACAAATGAAATTGCAAATTATCCTGGGTTCCCATCTGCTCCTAAAGGTGAAGCTATAACAAATTTAATGAAGGAACAAGCTGAAAAAATGGGTGTCAAATTTAAATTAACAGCTGTAAAATCTGTTGAACTTGAAAGTGACGAGAAAATTGTGAAAACTTTTAGAAATACTTATATAGCTAAAACAGTTATCATTTCAACTGGCGGACGTCCTCGTACAACTGGTGGGAAAAATGAAGAAAAATATTTATTTGATAAAGGCATTTCATTCTGTGCAACATGTGATGCTGCTTTAAATACTGATAAACACGTTGTCGTTATCGGATCTGGAGATGCTGCAATTGAAGAAGGAATGTTCTTAACTAAATTTGCTTCAAAAGTTACAGTATCAGTTCTTCATGATGAAGGAAAAATGGATTGTAATGAAATAGCAAAAGCCGCTGCTCTTGCAAATCCTAAAATGGAATTCATTTGGAACTCTGTTGTAGATGGATTTGAAGGTGAAGATCATCTTGAAACTGTTGTACTTAAAAATACAAAAACTGATGAATTAATTCCTGTTAATTGCGACAACTGTTTTGAATTTATCGGTTATATTCCAAATAACGAATTATTTAAAAACTCAATAGATATGAATGACAGAGGTTATATTAATGTAAATGATCTTCAAGAAACAAATATTGCTGGTGTATTTGCTGTTGGTGATATTACTAATAAATGGTTAAAACAAATTGCAACTGCTGTAGGCGATGGAGCAATTGCTGGAACAGCTGCAGAAAAATATATTACTGAATCAGAAGTATTTGAAACTAATATAATGCAAGCTGAAAAACCTGGTTTAATTTATGTATACAATGCTATTGACGAAGATAGTAGAAACTTCTTATCAACTATTGAAAGCCTTGAAAATGAATTAGATAATATTGCTGTTACAAGAATTGATGTTTACAAATCAGAAGGTCTTGCTAAAAGACTTAATGTTGAAAAATTTCCTGCAGTTGTAAGCACTCAAAAAGGTGAAGTAGCTGAAATAGTTTACGATATGAATAAAGAAACTATAAAAAATTTATTTGCTTAATATATAAAAAACGACTTTTTTTCACTCTAAGTCGTTTTTTTATTGCAAATTAATTTCCTTAGTATTTTAGAAAAAATTTTAACAATCAATTATTGACAGCATAAAAATTTAGGCCTATACTAATTTAGTAATGTAATTGTGCAATAACGCACTTTTAGAGTTTTAAGGAGGTATACATAATATGAGAGAAATATTTGAAATTATGGATTTTGAATTTTGGGGAACCGGAAAACATAAATTGGCTCCAGAAAAATTTATTGAAACTGAAAACGTATTACTGCTTGATGTTCGTTCTACAGAAGAAACTTCAGCAATTACTATAAATGAAACAGATTTTTTTTCTTTTAAGTATTTAAATATTCCATTTGATAAATTACCTGAAAGATTAGATGAAATTCCAAAAGACAAATTAATTATTACATTTTGTCCCGGAAAAGTTAGATCTACAATAGCATTTGCATTTTTTATTAATGAAGGTTACAATGCTAAAATTTTCGATGGTGGATATAATGAATTAACTTCATTATTCAAAACAGGCAAAATATATAAAGCCTCTAGAAAGTAAAGAGGTTGAAAATGAATTTTATTTTATTAGCACTAATAATTTTAATAATTTCAATAAGTATGACTATGGTAGGAAAAGGTGGAGGAAATTTTTACGTTATAGTTTTAATATTTGCTCAACTTACAATGCAAAATGCCGCATCAACTGGTCAATTTATTTTGTTTACTGCTTCCATGTCCGCACTACTTGTCTTTAATAAAAACAAAACATTAATTTGGCCATTAGCCATTTTAATAGGAACATTAATATCATTTTCTGCATTTTTAGGTGGATATTTTTCTCATAACTTTGAAAGTACTACTCTAAAAATTATATTTTCATCTTTGCTATTTATTTCTGGAATATTGATGCTCATAAAAGTTAAGGAGAAAACTGTAAAAGTAAATAATAGCAAACTCGGTATTTGGAAATTTCAATTTAAAAACGAAAACTATTATGTTAACTTATTTATTGCAGTTCCTATTATAATCATTACAGGCTTTGGATCAGGAATGGTAGGCGTATCAGGAGGCTCTTTTTTAGTACCACTTATGGTTTTAGCATGTTCACTACCTATGAAATATGCGGTAGGAACAGCATCATCATTAATTGCAGTAACAGCCTTGATGGGTTTCCTGGGACATTTATTTCAAGGTGATGTTAGTTTTGCTTACGCATTCCCTCTATCAATAGTCACAATAATAGGAGGACTAATTGGAAGTAAATTTGCGCTAAAAAGCAAACCAAAAAATTTAAAAAAATTATTCGCATATACTAATTTTCTAGCTGCAATTATTATGATTGTAAATGCTTTAAAATCACTCAGTTAACATTATTTATATTAAATGATTCTAAAAAAATTTATAAATAATTAAAACGATTTATTTTCACTCTAAGTCGTTTTTTTGTTTATAAATTTATCATATATATAATATATAAAATCTGCGATTAATATTCCAATTGCTATGCCACCAATAATATCGGTTGGATAATGCATAAAAAGATAAAGCTTTGAAAAAGCAATTAATGAAGCTAAAACAAATGCCAATTTTCCAATATCTTTTTTAAAGTAATAAATCATCATAGCTACAGCAAATGATGATGAAGCATGTCCTGATGGAAAAGAATACTCATTATTTTTATTAATCAATAACTCAATACTGCTATTTACATATGGCCTTGGCCTAGCAAAATAATTCTTTAACAATAAATCTGAAACTACAAAATTTCCAATTAATGCAATTATCATCATAATACCAAGTGTTCTATTTTCTTTTTTACTCATGAAATAAAATGAAATTAAAATCCAAATAATTCCCGCATTTCCTAGTTTGCTTAAAAAAACAAAAAAATAATCAAATAAACCGTTTCTTAAATTATCTTGAATAAAATATAATATTCTTAATTCAAATAAATTAACTGGACACATTTAATTTCCTCTCTCATTGTTATATTCTTCTTCAAGCATTTCAAATATAATATCATCTGCCCATTTTCCATTAAACCGTGAACTTTTCATCATATGTGCTTCTTTTCGCATTCCTATTTTTTCAAGTAGATTAATTGATCTAATATTTTCCGGATCAACTGAAGCTATAATTCTATGCTTATTTAAAATTTTAAAAAGATAGTTAATTACTTCTTCTACCGCTTCAATTGCATATCCTTTTCCTTGAAATAATGGTGCTAATGTATAGCCTATTTCAACTTGTTTATCATCAACAAAATGAATACTAATATCACCTATTAGTTTATTTGATTCTTTAATGAAAATACAAAGCTGTATCCAAGTCTCAGAAATGTTTATTTCATCTATTACTTTTTCATTTATAAACTCAATTACATCTTCTTTTTTATCAGGTCTAAACCCTTGATATTTGTATACTTCTGCTAAACTTCGATAATTAAATATTTCAGCCGCATTTTCAATAGTAACACTCTTAAGTATTAGTCTTTTTGTATTAAGTAAAATTTCCATATTTTTCTCCTCTAATATTACATAAAATCTTCTAAAATTGTTATCTCTTTATTTGTAGCATCAAGTTTTATTTTACATCCTATTGGTAATGTCATCATCGGATGAGTATGACAGCTATCGAAATCAGCTAAAAAAGGAATTTCTTTTCCACCTAAAACTTCCAATAACACCTCATATGGTTTTCTTTTAGTTTTTAAATCATTAAAAAGTTCATGTTTACCAAGAATTATTCCTGATATTTTATCAAATATTCCACTTATTTTTAACATTGAAAATGACCTTTCAATCTCTGAAATATCTTTTAATGAATCCTCAATGAAAAGTATATCCCCTTCTTTTATTTCAATCATATATTCACTTGAAATTATTCCTTGCATTGTATTAAGATTTCCACCAATTACTCTTCCTTCTACTATGCCTTTATTAACAGTAATCCATTTATTATTTCTTTTTTCTTTAGCCCTATCTTGAGTTTCCCAATTAATAAATTCATCTGTCCAATATGTAGGCATTTTCAATATATATGGAAATTCAATTTCATTCATTAATATATCTTCAAAGTACTCATAAGTAATGTCCACAAATGGTGAAAATTCACCAAAAGAAGCTACAAGAGCCGGTCCATAAAAAGGAGTAATTCCAGTTTTTGAGTATATTGCAAATAATATTGCTGTCATATCAGAATAACCAATGATTATTTTAGGATCTGATTTTAACGCTTCATAATCAATATATGGTAAAATTGAATTTGAATTCATCCCTCCAATTGTTGACATAATACATCTCACTTTAGGATTTCTTATTAATTCATTCAATTCCTCTGCTCTTTCTTTAATTGTTCCTGATCTATAAAAATCTGTTTTATTAGTTAAATTTCCTTCAATAATTTTAAATTCTTTATTAATTAAATATTCTTTTGCTCTTTTAAATCTTATAGGACAAACTGCGGTTATAGGTGTTGACGGAGAAAATATTCCAATATAATCACCTTTTTTTAATTTTCCCATAATAACCTCCATTATAATGTAGCATATGCAATTACAATTACCCCTATAGTAATTATAATTGCATATATAATTCGTTTGATTCCTAAATGTTCATTTAATACTTTTACACCAATTAAAGTTCCAAATAATATGCTTATTTCCCTTACTGGTGCTACATAACTTACTGGTGTAAATCTTAATACTAAAAGTACAATAATATATCCTAAAGAGTTAAATATTGCTACTCCAATTGCTTCTTTTTTGTGATTGATCCATTCATATTTTACTTTATCAAAATTCTTAAATGCAATAGGTGATAAAAGAATTAATCTTCCGATAGTATTGAAATAATCTAGAATTAATGGAAATATAAAAACAATACTTACAATTGCTTTATCCAAAAGAGTATAACTAGTAATAGCAATACCAACTAATAAACCATATGATATTGCCAAAATATTATTTTTATTTTTAAATATATTAAGCCCACCTGTTAGAAGAAAAATACCTACTATTATAAGTATTATTCCCAAATAAGCAATAATTGAAAGTTTTTCATTAAATAATACTGCTGCAATTATTACTGTCATCATTGGTGCAGATCCCCGTGCTACCGGATAAACAATTGATAAATCTCCGACTTTATATCCTTTAAAAAGAAGTAAAAAATAAATCAAATGAATTACAATACTTCCAAAAAGAAAAAATATGTTGTTAAAATTTAAAACAAAATTAAAATGGTTTATTGATAAAATAAAAAAAGGCAAATATACAATTGAAGCAATTAAAGTAAATAACCAGATAAATGAAATACCGCCATTTACTTTTTTAGATAAATAATTCCACGATGCATGAATAATTGCTGAAATTAAAATGACCAACATTGCTAAAATTGTCATAAATTCACCTCTAAGCACAAATATTTATAATTTTTCTTATTTCTTATCTTTAATATTCTCTTCTTCCTTTACCTCTTCAATATATTCAGATATTTTCTTCATTTTATATCTAAAAACTTTAAAAATTTTATATAATATTAGAAGTAGTCCAAACCCAAAAAATATTCTCACTAAAAATAAAATAATCTCCATAATTCCCCTTTTCTATTTTCACTTTTATACCTTATATTATTATTCATATATCATATCACAAATCGCAAATTTGATTAATATTTCTTTTTAATATAGGATCTGATTTTATCATATATTTTATTTAATAAAACCATCCAAATTCCAATAATTATCAAATTAAGAGCAATAGTTAATGCTATTTTAAATACAAAAATAATATTTTCCATTCTTTACCTCCCTTGATTTTTTATTAATTTAAAATATTAAATTGGAAATTTAAGTATTATATATCCCCCAAGTACTAAACTAGTAATATTTGCGATTACAACATATGATGCAGTAATAATCTTTTTCTTCTCATTTATTAATAATGGTAAAACAATAATTTCAGTTAATAATATAATGAATTCATAAATGATTAATCCAAATATAATATAACCATTAATATGCGATTCAGTATTAACCCAAATATTTAATGCTCCTTGTGTTATAAGATTAATTATTAAGAAAATTAACCATGACCTTTTTTCTCTATATTTAAATAAATAATAATACAATAATCATAATAATTCTTTTAATTTTCATCCATAGCCTCCATTTGTGATATACTTTTAATGAAGTAAATAATTTGTAAATGAGGTGATATTATTTTTGAAAAATTCTATAAAACATTTTTATCAGGTCTATTATTACTTTTACCTTTAATAGTTACATTATTTTTAATAACATATATAGTAAGATTTACTGGAAAATTTACTTCTCCATTAATTATACTGATTTTTGGTAAAGATTATACTATATTAGGTTTTCTTTTAAGTATTCTTATAATATATGGAATTGGTGTATTTTCAAATCAATATATTGTTGAAAAATTTTTCCATTGGCTTGAAGTTCTTATTAATAAAATTCCGGTTGTTAAAACAATTTATTCTTCAATCAGAGATATTGGAAAAATGTTTAATCACGATAAAAGTACTTCATTTAAAAAAACAGTTCTTGTTGATTATCCGATAAAAGGTTCAAAAAGCATTGGGTTTGTCACAAATGAAAATTGCAATTTTAGTGATAAATTCTCTAAAACTGCAGTATTTGTTCCAACTACTCCTAATCCAACAAACGGTTTTCTTCTTTACTTAAATGATGAAGATATTATTTATCTTGATATTTCAGTTGAAGATGCAATTAAAATGGTTGTTTCAATGGGCGTTTATGGAGTAAAATAATATAATTATTAAATCAAGAGCTTTAGATTAAATCATCTAAAGCTTTTTTATATTTAACTTTTTTAAATATTATTCTCTTTTACAAAAAACCGTAAAACTGTTTTTAGTTTCTCAGGTTCAACTTTTCTTACATCTGATAGATATATTTCTTTGTGTATTTTTGAAATTCTTTTAAGATTTTCACTAATTAAATATTCTTCCATAATTTTAAAGCTTTCAGGTTAATTATCGTAAATACAATACTCCTATGTATTCTTTAAATAATTCATCATTTGGATTTCCTTTACCTTCAACAGTAAAATATTTAAATTCAGGAATATTAATTCTTACCGGTTTTTTCTTTGGTAAGTAAATTTCTTTTTCTTTTTTTCTCCATTCATATTTCATTTTTCCACCTTTCATCAAATCGCAACATATTAGTTAACATAAACTCCATCAGCTCATCACGTATTTCAATGAATAGTTCTTCCGTAACAGGATCTCTTATAATTTCAATTGCTAAATGATAACTATTAACTCCATTTTTTATTTCATATTTAATAATTTTATTAACAATTTTTTTATCAAATTTCGAATTCAAATATGCAATTTCTGTTTCATTTTTCTTAAATGTAGCTAATTCATTATTAGTAGTCTCAATCAACATTGCATAACCTAAATAATAATTATCATCAGCAAACTTCTCTCACTCAATCATTTACAGTAAATTCTAATTTTAGAAGTAATGGAATTCTATTTTTTTCACGATTTCCTTCCGTTTATGTAAATATAAAATCTTATTCTAAAATTTTACTTAACTCTTCTAAATCAATTTCATTTTTTAATTTATAGAAAACATGACTTTGTAATAAAAAAACATTGAATCCATTATCTTTTTTAATTTGCTCAGTATTATACCAAAGAATATAAGAAGTGCTAATAGTATTCACAGGGTCATCATTAAGAAAGACTGAAATAATAACATTTTCATTATCTTTAAAAGGACTAGAAAAACCTAAATATTTGCTAACTTTTTTTGAATTAAATAATCAACAACTTTTTCAATATCGCTTTTTTTATCAATAACAACTATATTTTTTTCTTGATTAGGATAACTAATTTCAATTTTTTTTATATTTTTTATCATTGAATCTTTTGATACTATTTCATTTAATTCTCTTGGAAGTAAAGTATATATATTTCCAAATGAAATTATACTAAAATAATTACTAAAATTTTTTTCTTCAATTTCGTTATTTATCTCCAATCTATGATAAATTAATCCAATATCTCTGCAAAATATGTTCTGCACCTAATACTTCGTTTTCTAATACTCCACCATTTTTAATAATCGTTTTAGCACTTGCAATATTTTCTTTATCGCATGTAATTAAAACTTTTTTAATTTTAAGTTCTTCACATTTCTTCAAAGCATGAAAAAGCATTTCTGTAGCGTATCCTTTTCTTCTTTCTGACTTTCTAATACTATAACCAATATGTCCACCAAATTTTAGTAAATACTCATTTAATCTATGTCTAATATCAATCATACCTAATAATCTTCCATCATCAGTTGAAATTGCTAAATATGTGCTTGCAGGAACTAATCCCTCAAGAACAGTTTCCTCATCAGAATTATTAACAATTTTTTCATACCATTCTTTAAATGTATCACATTTATCTAGACCTGCTGTTCCATGCATAAATTCATTATTTAAAATAAATTCTTCTTTATACTTCATAACCATATCTTCATATTTCATTGATGGTAAAACTAACATTAATTTATTCATATATCCTCCTACTAGTCCTATTCATTAAAAATATAAAAAGTACTTCCGTCTTCTAAACTCATTGGATACCCATAAACATGAAAAGTTATACCTTTAATATCTTCCTTATCATCTGTTTTAATTCCATTATAATATATATCTAAATTATCAGAAGTAAAATTATTATTTATTTCAACCGGTGCTAGTAGATCAATTATATATATATCACTTTCACCATTAAAAACATTTTTTAATTCACTATCTACTAACTTCAGAATATCTGTATTTTCTTTAAACCCCAGAATATCTTCTTTTTCAATTGAAATAATTTTAAATAAATCTGCTTCTTTCCTATATATTAACATATTTTCATTATTTCTATCTTTTTCATAATAACTAATATTAATTGAATTAATATCCCCATTTGAATTAACAGCAATATTTAACTTATCAATAAAAATAGATTTATTTCTAATATTTACTTTATTTATTAATTCATCAAAAGAAAAATCACTATATGATGTATCACTAATATACTCTTTAATTTTATTTTTATCATCTTCACTTAAGCTTACTACTTTATTAACCGTAATAGTTACTTCTTTTAAATTATTTATTTCTTCAAATAATAATCTAGTTTTTTCAGGTATTTTCATATTAGTAAATGCACTTTTATCATCTTCATATAAGCCTAAAATTGCTGCATTACTATATTTTTTTCTTAATTGATAAATACCTTTAAGAGTTTCTATATCCTCTTCAGAAGGTCGTATATTCCTTTTAACCTTTTTGTTCATACTATACAAATAATCTTCAAAACCATATAAATTTATATCATAATTTTTATTTAATAATCTAAGTTTTCCAATTGATTTATCTATATCCATAATATATCTTTCAGCTTCCCAAAGAATTTTACTCATTTCATTTAAATCCATAGTTTTATATTTATCATCAATTAATAATTCATTATCAAGTTTTTCAATTGTCATAAATAAAAGATGCACTTCACTTGATATATTATATTTTATATATCTATCAATTTTTTCATATTTTTCAAATGGATTTATAATCATATATATTAGTAGAATTACCATAATTAATGGCATATATTTTAATGATTTCTTCATTTTTTACTCCTCGTATCACTTTAAATAATTAAAAAAACCTATAAAATTGAATAAGCAATTTTAAGTTGTTCCATAAACGATTCAACATTTTGTCGTGTTGTTGCTAAATTAACACGCATAAATCCATTACCAGCAGTTCCAAACATGTCACCAGAATTAAGGGCAACTTTTACATTTTTAATAAAAAATTTCTGTAATTCATCTTGAGACATATTGAGCTTACGACAATCAAGCCACATCAAATATGTTCCTTCCATTTTAAATGCTTTAAGTTTTGGAATATTTGCATCTAAATAAGTATTAACGAAGTCAATATTTCCTTGTATGTGAGCTAGTTGATCTTCTAACCAAGTTTCGCCTTCTTCATAACAAGCTGTGAAAGCTTCAATTCCAAAAACAGTGCTATGGTTAAAACCAATGCGTTCTTTAAATTCAAGAACTTGTTTTCGTAAATTATCATTAGGTATAACAAGTACAGAAGTCGCAAGTCCAGCAACATTAAATGTTTTACTTGGTGCAAATGCACTAATTGTTCGTTGCGCTAATGCATCACTTAATGCGATAAACGGTGTGTGATTATAGCCAGGTAAAATTAAGTCTGAATGTATCTCGTCTGAAAGAACAATAATATCTTTCTTAGTACAAATTTCTCCAAGACGCTCTAATTCTTCTTTTGTCCAAACGCGTCCAATTGGATTATGTGGATTACAGAGAATTAATAATTTTGTCTTTTCATCTATTATAGATTCTAAATGGTTGAAATCCATTATATATGTATTATCTTTTTCAATAAGCGGATTTTCTACTAATTGGCGGTTATTATTCGTTACTGAATGATAAAAAGGCGGATAAATAGGTGTTTGAATAATAATTTTATCTCCAGGAGATGTTACACTTTGAATAACAAAGTTAAGTCCTGCTACAACACCAGGTGTTGCAGTTATCCATTCTTTCTTACAGTTGACATTATGTCGACGCATCATCCAATTAGTAAAAGCATTAAAAAATGCATCACTATAATCAGTGTAACCAAAAATACCGTGTTCAGCACGTTTTATAAGGCGTTCTACAACAATTTGTGGTGCTTTAAAATCTGAATCCGCAACCCACATACTGAGTAAATCATCTGCACCATAACGTTCTTCAAGCATATCCCATTTAATACTACTTGTTCCTCTACGATTTATTTGCTCATTAAATTCATTCATATGTTTATTCCTCCTCATTAATGACTCCTTCTAATAATGGTTCATACATCATTAATGCGTGATTTTCACAAATATATTCACTATCAATTTTCTCGTCATTTAACATAAATATATCTCTCCATATTTCATTATGTCTTAGATACGCTCCCCAATATTCATGAGTTATTTTTTCTTTTTTTCCATATATTTTATAATTAAAATACTTTGAATTATTAGAATTAACTTGCCCTACTAAAAATTTATTTTCTATAGTTAGATTTAGTTGGTATACATTCTCTGTATTATTTGTTATTTGCAAATCTCTATAATTATAAACACATGTAGCTCCACTTCCAAAAGGTTGAGTTCTATTTGAATCCGGAAAAACATCGAAACTATGTCTATGTCTTTCCGTTACTGTAAGAGGTGTATGTAATATAATCCAATATATTAAATTTGATAATTGACATAAACCACCACCGACTCCAGATATAAATTTCCCATAATGTAATACCATTCCTTCTTTATAACCTTTTGACATAGTAGGTTTGCCAATTATTTTCCAATATGAAAATGTTTCTCCAGGTTTTATCAAAATTCCATTCATTTTCTTCAATGCAATTTTCAAATTTTCTGCTTTATTTTCCTGCATCCACATATCTACATTTCTTAATTCTCTAAAAATTGGAGTTTTATGAGTAAATACACAATAAGGCAAATGCTCCTCTTTAATTATTTTTGAATATTGTTCCTTCCCAAAATACCAATTAATATATCTTTTAAAAGTGTAATAATTCTTACCAGCAAATACTCTAATCTTATTTCTATATTTAGGTTTAAGATATTTATAACTATTCATCATACGCTCCTATTTCAAACAAATAATTTAATTTTTTATTTCTTTTTTTATATTTTCAATGCATTTTAATTATAACATTTTAAGAATGTAAATAATAGTTTAATATTTCAAATTTCAAAAAAAAAAACGGTATAATTATTTACCGAATTTATTGTTCATTTCTTATTTTATCAATGGATATTATTTCATCTTTTAATACGATTTCTGTTACACGTAAAAATAATTTTATTGCATTAACAGCT
>Ga0256842_1001584_pt1 | contig 17937 bp, 16 predicted proteins | sample 4559240metaG_FD_185973 | JGI IMG/M metagenome (GOLD analysis project Ga0256842, IMG submission 185973) | Hydrothermal vent microbial communities from Guaymas Basin, Mexico - 4559-240 | ecosystem: Environmental > Aquatic > Marine > Hydrothermal vents | place: Mexico: Guaymas Basin | collected...
CCTATAGTATATAAAGATTTAAAAACTATTCATACTGGTTTAACTAAGCAATTTCAAGAGTTATATTCCAAGCTATATGATCAAAAAATTATAGGCTTAAAAGATATAACAAATAAAATAGGGAAGCTAGATATTCATTATAAAGATTTTATGACAACAAATCATAAAGGCAAATGCCCATTTTGTGGTTTATCTGATATGAAAGGTATATATCATACAAAAAGGGAAGCTTATGACCATTTTTTACCAAAAGGAAAGTATCCATTTAATTCTATAAATTTTAAAAACTTAGCTCCTATGTGTCAAGAGTGTAATAGCTCTTATAAACTTGAGAACAACCCTATCTTTGATAAACGAGGCAATAGAAGAAAAGCTTTTTATCCTTATAGTTTAAAAGATACAAATATAGATGTAAAAGTAGATATAAACTCTTTTAGTGATATAAAACCTGAAAATATTATTCTAACTATAACAGCACCAGAACAAGAAAAAGTAGATACATGGATAGAGTTATTTGGTATAGATGAGAGGTATAAAGCAGTTTTAAGTTCTGAAAATGATGGTAAGTATTGGTTAGTGCAACTTAAAGATGAAATAATAACTTATGATGATAAGTTAAAACGACATTATAGACAATATCCTTACAATGATAATAACTTTTTAAAAGTAGCTTTTTTTGAATCTTATTATGATGAAAACTAGGTTAAAGAAGTATCTATGATAAATTTTCAATTTTTAACACCATCAAAACAAGCTCAAAATGTAGATGTATATATAGATGCCTTAAGAAAAGCACTAGATGAGAACGATGTTAAAAATATAGCCATATCAGGATCTTATGGTACTGGTAAAAGTAGCTTTTTAAAAACATTTGAAAGTAAATGTGATCAAAAATATAAATTCTTAGATATATCACTTGCTACTTTTCAAAATGATACTAAAGATATATCCCTTGTAGAAAAAAGTATCTTGCAACAGATATTTTATAAAGTTGAACAATCTGAGATACCAAAATCAAGATTTAAAAGAATAAATACAGTTAAATGGATAAAAAGTAAATCAATATTTATAATTTTGTTTATATTCTCATATATGATATTTTTTGATTCTAAATATACTGAGTTTTTGTATTATCCAAATGATTTAAAATTTATCCCTTTAGCTATATTAGTAGGTGGATTGTTTTATTTTATAAAATCACTTATAAAAGATTTTGGAGGTATTAGTTTAGAAAAGCTAAATTTGCAAAACTTGGAGATAAAAACAAATAAAGATGATGAGTCATCATTGCTTAACAACTATCTTGATGAGATATTATACTTTTTTAGTCAAACTGATTATAATGTTGTAGTGTTTCAAGATTTAGATAGATTTGAAAATATTGAAATATTTACAAAATTAAGAGAATTGAATAGTTTTATAAATAACTCTGAGCAAGTAAAGAAAAAGCATAAAAAGATTGTATTTTTATATGCTATAAAAGATGATATGTTTAATGATAAGGAAAATAATAGAGTTAAATTTTTTGATTTTTTAATACCTATCATCCCATATATCAATATTTCAACATCTTATGAAAAACTTATAGAACTATTTAAAGATGATTTAGATAATACAGATATAAATAACCCTATAACAAAAGATTTTTTAAGAGATATATCGCTGTATATTCAAGATATGAGACTCTTAAAAAATATCTATAATGAGTATAAAATATATGAAAAATCTATAGGCAATAATCTAAATAGAATACAACTTTTATCTATGGTTCTTTATAAAAACTTTTATCCAAATGATTTTTCAAAACTACATAAAGGCAATAGCTTTTTAAATAATATTTTTAATAATAAACATAGATATATAAAAAAATTAGATGAAATTTATATCGGTAAAATTGGTCATTTAAAAGATGAGATAAAAAAGATAGAAAATGAAAATATATCGGATATAAAAGAGTTACGAATGATATATGTTTATAAAATTATTGAAGAGATAAATGATATTCAACAGAATATATTTTGTGATAATCAGCCTATTTCATTAAAAATAGCTACCAATGATGATAATTTTAAAAAATTACAAGAGTGTTCGAATATAAGAGGCAGATACCATAATAATATTAAATTTAAAGATATAGAAAATAAAGTTAATAAAAATTTTACTTATAAACAAAGAGAAGATTTTATCACTAATAAAACAAGCTCTCAAATATCTATTTTAGAAAGTAATATAGATGAAATCTATAAACAAAGAGAAAAATTAAACAGATATACCATACAAGAACTATCACAACAAGAAGTGTCTCAAAAACTTTTGAATAGGTATTTGGGTAGTTATGATTTATTGAAATATTTAATTTTTAATGGGCATATAGATGAAAATTATTATATTTATCTATCAAACTCTTATGAAAATAGTTTAACACCTAATGATATAAACTTTTTAAAAAGTGTGATAAACAATATTCCTTTAGAATATACTTATAGTTTAAACAATATAAATGAACTTCTCCATAAATTAAAGATAAATGAATTTGATAAAGAAGCAATTTTAAATTATGATTTAATAGAATATCTAATAGAAAATAAAGATGTATTTCAAGAAGAATATACGATCTTATTTAAACAATTATCAAATGAGAGTAAAACAAGTATAAATTTTATAATAAAGTATATTAATCATCTGCCAGAAACTAATATTTTTGTAAAAGAAATAGCTATGAACTGGGTCGATATATGGGAATATATCTATAACAGAAGCGATATAGCTTTAGATAATTATATACGATATTTTTATATTTTACTCTACAATTTAAGTGTAGAAGAGTTAGTGTTGTTAAATAAAAAAGATAGTATAAAGAAGTTTTTAGAGGACTTAACAGAGTTAAAAGATCTTGTAAGAAATGATAATGAAAAACTACAACTACTTATTACAAAGTTAGATGTAAAGTTTTATAATTTAAGTAGTCCAATATCTAATAGACCACTATTTGCATATATTTATGAAAATAACAATTATTTATTAAATAAACTAATGATAGAACAATTCATTTATGTAAAATATGCTGCTAAAGCTGATATAGAAGAAGAACTATATACTAAGCATCTTACAATTATAAAGTTACTTGATACACATAAAAAACTTATAGAAAATATAGAGAATAATATTAATCATTATATAAAAGATATATTTTTACAAATAGATACAAATATTCAAGAAAATCAAGAAACAATAATATGGCTTTTAAATAATGATGAGCTAGAGGAAGAGTTGAAATTTAAAGTTATCCAAAAAGAAGAAACTATTTTAGATGACTTATTCAAAGTTGATAAAATATTTTGGAAAAATTTATTTGAACAAAATAAAATTAAAGCAACTTGGAAAAATATATCTATCTATTATGAATATATAGATAAAAAACTAGATAATACACTTATAAGATATTTAGATACTGATAATAATGCTATAGAGTTATCAAAAATAAAAATTGATGATGAGTATTGTAAAAATAATGAGGATTTTGATAATAAAATTTTAGATAATATTGTAGAGACTGATAATTTTAGTCTAAGCTCTTATGACAAACTACTACAGAGCAATGGATATCAGTATGAAAAAGTAGATATATCAAATTTAAGTGGTGAGAAAATTGATATATTACTAAAACACAATAAATTACAATTAACTTTAGAAAATATAACAAATTTGCAAAAATACTCACAAAATAAATATCTACAATTAATTAAATATTATTTTGAAGATTTTGTAAATAATATCCAAACATACCAAAGTATTTTTAGTGATAATGATTTTGAATTGATTTTAAATTTAAAAGATATTGTAGATATTAAAAAAATACAACTGATACAAAATCTTGACTTAGATAACTTTTTTATAAATGAAGCCTTAGCTTTGAAAATTAGTCAATTATATTTTGCTGAAAAACAAGTAATGCATAAAGAACTTTTAGATAAAGTGATCAACTTTTTACCACATAAAAATAAATTAGAAATATTTGTATTTCAATTAGCATATAATGATGATTTAGATTGTGAAGAGATTAAAAAATATCTTGAATTAATAGATGAAACATATTCTCAACTATGTACTATTGGAACAAGTCCAATTAATTTAGAAAAAAATCATAATTTAGAAACTTTATTACAAATATTAAAAGAAAAAGAATGTATCTCATCTTATAATATTAAAGATAAGAAGATTGTAGTGTATAGATTTAAAAAATCTGAATACTAAACCAATTAGAATTGTAAAGTTATTACATTAGCATTATATTTGCAGATATTATCAGAAATATACAGATTTAATACTATTTGTTGTAAAACTTTAAAATCTCAAACATTAAAGCCCTTATTTAATGGTTAAATCAAGAAAGATGACATTAACCCAATAAGTCCACCAAAAATACCACCCCACACAACAAGCCATCCTAGATGTTCTTGAATAAGTTTTTGAACTATCTCTTTAACCATTTGTGGTGTAAGTTCATTTAATCTTAAATCTATTACATTTTCTATGGAGTTAATCATATCATCATTTAGAGATGAGTTTTGCATATGATTTTGTAAAGTTGAGTTAAAAGCATCTGAATTAACTATATTTATAACAGCTTTTTTCATTTTTAATGAAAAAGGTTCACGAAGGGAATCTAATGCAGTTTCCCCGCCAAACATACCTAGCATACCACCAAATTGTGATTCCATTACAGTTTTACTAAGTGCATCAAATGCTGGAGAAAAATCTGTTTTTTCGATTATAGGTTCTAAATTTATTTTTTTCTCTTCAGTAGCAAAAAAATTATTTAATTGTTCTTTTGTAAAAAATTGTTCCATCATAAGTTGTTTTATAGATTCTTTAAAAGATTCAAAACGGTTTGGAATTACACCTGAACCATAAAGAAATGGTACCTTTTCAAAAAGCATATGAATCGCTAACTGATTTGTAATAGCTCCAGATAATGCAAATAGACCAGTAAAGAGTAAAATGTTTGAATATTCATTTATGACAAATGAAAGAGCAATTAATAGGGTTGAAACGAGGTTTGTTAGAAAACTTTTATTTATTTTCAATATAATTCCTTAGATTTAATGATGTGATTATACTAAAATGTTATTATTATGTAAATAAACTCTTTAAATTACTTAGATATAGTTTAAATATTTTTCATTAGGGGTGGTTATGGAAAAACTCAAAGATCTATTAAATGATAATAATTTTGAAAACTATTATAAAAAAGTTATAGATAAAATTGTAGATATACAGATGACAACGAGTAGTGAAGGGTTAGCTATTTATGATAATGATTCTTTAATCTCAGAGATGAATTTAATGATTAAATATTACTTTGAAGGTATTTTAAGAAAATCATTAACTAAAAATCAAAAAGAAATCATAAATAAAACTTTAAATAATATTGCAACTATCATACTTTCACAACCTCAAAATATATTTATCCATGGTAATATGAAGATTGATGAAATTAATGTATTAAACAATAATATAAAAATTGGGGAATCTATAAATGCTATGAATGGATCAATAACTTATGATCTCTTCTCATTTTTAAAGGATGATGATTTTAATCTTTTAGATGATGAAGTTTATAGTTTAGCTCTTTATTTTAGAGATAAAAAAGGTTTATCTATTGGCGATGAACAATTTATAAAATGGTTTGATTTTATGGGATTGCAACGATATATAAATCTATTGGGTTATTTTTCAAAATCTTTTATTTGTGATGGTAAGAAAGAATACTTAAGAGAGATACCATCTACATTAGAGTATGTTTTTGATATATCAAACAAATATGAAGAAACAAAACCGTTTACACAACTACTAAAGGAACTTTAATATGAAAAAAATATTTATATATATACTTTTTACAACTGCTGTTTTCGCAAACTATAATAATTGTGATTTTAAAAATAAAGATTATGAGGATATTTGTAAAAAAGTTGTAAAGGATGGTGTTTCTTATGATTATGCTAACAGTTTTTTACTATCATACTTTAAAACAAAAAAATTTGATGAGATAAGTTGGAAATATTTACAACCTAGAGAGATTAAAGCACATAGTAGAAGTGAAATCAGAGCAAATAACACTTTAGTTAAATATATACCAAAAATAGTAAAACATTTGAAAAAATATAAAGAAGTTTACGATTATGCTGAAAAAAAGTATGGTGTAAATCGTGAGATAGTAGCTGCTATCTTGATGAAAGAGACATCATTAGGTAAGATAAAACCAAAACATGATGCTTTTATAGTGTTTAATACTATCGTAACAAGGGTAGGGTCTAAAACATCAAGAGAAAAATGGTTGCTAAATATGGGTAAAAAAAATATGGAAGCTATCATTAACTATTGTTATAAAAAAGGGGTTAAACCTGCTGAGTGTAATCTACCTAGTTCTTATGCTGGTGCTGTTGGGATCTCTCAGTTTATGCCAAATAGTTTTGGTTATGTAAAGGGGTATAAAACAAAAATTGGTGATTTAACAAAGATGGAAGATGCTATACTATCTACAACATATTTTTTACATAAAAAAGCAAAATTTGATAAGTTGATAGATTGGAAAAAAATACCACAAATGGCTAAAGTAGAATCTAATTGGTATGATTATGATTTTAAAAATAAAGATGCTTCATTTGTTTACTCTGAGGGTAGAAATGGCAAAAAATACAACTGTTTTGCTTGTGGTAAAGATAGGTTACAATATTTAAAAACATATATAAAAAAAATTATGAGATATAATAACTCATCAAACTATGCTATAGGTGTTATGAGATTGGCTTATGATTCACATATGTTAAGTAAAAGGGTATAAATCATTTCATAACCGATGAAATGAAAAGCTATAAGATACAAGGCAAAAAAATGCTAGAATACTAAACTTAAAAAAAGGATAATAAATAGATGAACAGTTGGAATCATATCTACGATAGTTTTAATCCCATAGCATTTCATATATTTTCTTTACCAGTTCATTGGTATGGGATTATGTATGTTTTAGCACTTACTACTGCTTTGTATGTTGGTAAATACTTTATAAAAAAAGATAAGCTTAATTTCTCATCAAATCAGATAGATATATATTTTGTTTATGTTGAGGTTGGTGTAATCTTAGGTGCTAGGTTAGGATATATACTATTTTATGATACAAACACCTCTTTTTATCTCACCCATCCATGGCAGATATTTAACCCTTTTGTAAATGGTGAGTTTGTTGGTATTCGTGGTATGAGTTATCATGGTGCTGTTATAGGGTTTGTGATAGGAACATATATATATTGTAAACGAAATAAAGTATCTATGGGTATAATTATGGATTTAGTGGCTTTAGCTATCCCTTTAGGGTTTGTTTTTGGTCGTATAGGTAACTTTTTGAATCAAGAGCTTATAGGTCGTGTAACAGATGTTCCTTGGGGAATCTTAGTTCACGGTACACTTCGTCATCCATCACAACTTTACGAAGCACTTTTAGAGGGCTTTGGAGTTTTTATAGTTGTTTATGCTTATAGAAAATATAAAAAATTCTCAGGGGAATTGATTCTTATCTATGCTATGAGTTACGGTATATTTAGAACAATCGCAGAGATATATAGAATGCCAGATGTTCAGATAGGTTATGTTTGTTGTAACACCATAACACAAGGTCAAGTGATGAGTTTAGGTATGAGTTTACTTGGATTTATACTTTGGGTGTATTTTTATTATCAAAATAAGAAAGTATGCGAACATTAATCTTAATATACTTCATAATTATAAATCTCATAGCCTTTTTAGTTTTTGCATTTGATAAACTAAAAGCAAAAATGGGAGGTAGAAGAGTTAGTGAAAAAACTCTTCATACTTTATCTTTTTTAGGTGGTTTTATAGGCTCAACTTTAAGTATGTTTATCTTTTCACATAAAGTGAGTAAAAAAGAGTTTATAACAAATCATATATTTATCATACTTTTTTGGGTTCTTAGTACCGTAGTTTATTTTACACAGGTTGATGAAATTAATTTTGTATATTAAAATTAATAGTTTAAAAATGTAGTTGAATTTTACTATATGAAAGTGGCTCCGGATACTGGATTCGAACCAGTGACCAAGTGATTAACAGTCACCTACTCTACCGCTGAGCTAATCCGGAATACATAAAAAGTTTTAAAATTAAATGGCTCCGGATACTGGATTCGAACCAGTGACCAAGTGATTAACAGTCACCTACTCTACCGCTGAGCTAATCCGGAATACATAAAAAGTTTTCAAGTTAAATGGCTCCGGATACTGGATTCGAACCAGTGACCAAGTGATTAACAGTCACCTACTCTACCGCTGAGCTAATCCGGAATATTTAATTGAGCCGAAATTATACAAAATAGAAAAGAAAAAGTCAAGCTTTTTTACTTGTTTTTTCTTTTTCTTTTAAGATTTGTAGATAGTAGTAAGAATTCTAAGTTAGAAACTACTTTTTTTACCACTTTTTTATCATTTATGAGTGATTCTAATGTTTTTTTACTCTCTTCATCAAAAAGTAGATTTATATCTTCCATCGTTAATGGTCTTTTATCTAAAGTGTTTAGAATTTCATCTTTTGTATAGAAGTTGTTGTTTGGTTCAGCATGAACTCTTGATGCTATGTGAATCGGTAAAGATTTATCAAACTCTAAAGATATATCTCTAAGCTCTTTATAGCTGATTCCAACAACAGGGTAGGCTGGTGGTCTATCTATTGTTCCTAGGTCTATCCTTGTTGATTTTACATCTAGTAAAACATCATTTAGTTTTTTTATCTCATCTTTTGTATCATTTAAACCATGAACAAACAAAATTTCTATAAAAAGTTTACCTTTGTATAGGTTACTAAACTCTTTTACCCTTTGAACAACTTTATCTATTTTTATATCTTGATGTGGTCTATCTATCTTTTTAAAAATATCTACACTTATCGCATCTAGTGAAAGTTTTACTTGGTCAAGCTTTAGTAGGGCATTAAAAACATCATTATCAACTAATGTAGCACTATTTGTAAGTATTAGTGTTTGAGTGTTGTTTTTAACTTTATCTATCTCATTTATAAGTTCTGATAGATATGGGTATAGTGTTGGTTCACCATTTGCTGTTAGGGTTATAACATCTACTTTTTCATCTAAATGTTTTTTTAACTCATCTATAATCTGTTTTACTTCTATGGTGTTAGTTTGTGAGCCTATTGTAGCACTTGGAGCAAGTTCGCAGTATAGGCAGTCGAAGTTACATTGTTTAAGGGCAGGGGAGAGGTCTATCCCCAAACTCATACCGAAACGGCGTGAGTTTATAGGACCAAATATTATATTATTTTCCACTTACTCTGTGACACTCATCTACAAAATGGATAGCATTTTCAACTGGAACATCAGGTAAGATACCATGACCAAGGTTAAATATATGTCTTTTCCCACCCATTGTTTTTTGGATAGATTCTACACATTTAGTTGTTGCCTCTTTTGAGTAAAGACGACACGGCTCCATATTTCCTTGAAGAACATACTTATCACCAAGTTTCTCTTTAGCAAGAGCCATAGGAGTTCCCCAATCAACACCAAATACATCAAAGTTACCATAAACTTTGTCATAAAATGCTGGTACTCCTTTTGGAAACATAATAACTGGGATATGAGGGTATTTTTCTTTTAGATACTCAGCTATCTCTACCATATATTTCCATGAGAACTCATCATACATCCCTGGTTCTATCGCAGCAGCCCAAGAATCGAAGATTTGAACAACATCTATACCACTTTGAATCTGTTTTTCCATATAAAGTTTTACAACTTCAGTTACTTTTTTAAGTATGTTGTGTAAAAGTTCAGGGTTTGAGTACATCATTTTTTTACAAATGTTGTAAGTTTTAGTCCCTTGACCCTCTATCATATAGGTAGCTAAAGTCCATGGCGCACCAGTAAAACCGATAAGAGCTTTGTTATCATCACGAGAATCTAACTCTTTTCTTAAAAGTTCAATAGTCTCATAAACATAAGTAAGTTTACTAGCAGCAACTTCTCCACCTATAAGTCTATCTAAATCTTTTTGAGATTTTAAAGGGTCATTAAACTTTGGTCCAAAACCTTTTATAAACTCTAAATCCATACCCATCTCATCAGGAATCACAAGTATATCACTAAAAAGAATCGCAGCATCAACACCTACAATATCTAAAGGTTGAAGTGTTACTTCACAAGCTTTTTTAGGGTCATGACAAAGGTTAAGGAAGTTTCCAGCCTCAGCACGAACTGCCATATATTCTGGTAAGTATCTACCAGCTTGTCTCATCATCCAAACTGGAGTGTATGGAATCTCTTTCCCAAAACACGCATCTACAAATATTTTACTCATTAATGTTTACCTACCTTATTTAAAAAGAATAATCCAATCGCAACTGACATAATTGAGATTGCGAAGTAAAGCATATCTAATGCTCCATTATATTCTGTATGTCCAACTTTTTGAAAAAAGCTTACAACTAAAACCATCACAATAACTTTACTAATTTTATCTTTTAGTTGATCTAGTGAGTGGATAGCTAAAATTTTATTATCTTTACCCTCATCCTCTTTTGCTACATCTATATCTGATATAAAAAGTTCATATAAACCAAAAGAGAAAAGTAGCATCACAACACCGATAAGGTATAGATCAACAGCACCAATGATTCCACCAACAACATCTTCGTGAAAAGTGTGTGGATGAGCATGGCTTAGGTAAGTTGTGATAACATATTTTGCTGTATCATAAACATCAAATGAAGCTACTATAAATAGTGTAACTGCACCTATAAGACCAAATATAACAGCAAATATAACCATAAATCTTGAACCCCAAAGTCCAGATTCAAATATTTTTTCTACCATCTATTTTTCACCCTCCATCTCAACCCATTTTTGAGCGATTCTAACAGCATTTGTAGCTGCTCCAACTCTAAGGTTATCTGCCACAACAAAAAGGTGAAGCATATTTTTAGAGTAGTTGTCTTCTCTAACACGACCAACAAATGTTTCATTTCTATCTACACAATTTTTTGGCATAGGGTAGAGTGCTTCTGCTGGATTATCTTCTAAAATAATATTTGGTGCTTTAGATAGTATATCTTTAGCTTCATTAGCACTAACTTCACTGTCAAATGTAAGAGTTAAAGATTCTGAATGACCACGAAGAACAGGAACACGAACACAAGTTGCACTAAGTTCTATCTCTTTGTGCATAATTTTTGTTGTTTCATTTACCATTTTCATCTCCTCTTTCGTGTAGTTATTATCTAAAAACACATCTATTTGAGGTATAACATTTAATGCTATTTGTTGGTTAAAAGCTTTATGCTCACTCTCATCAAGTTTAAAAGAGAAAAAATCTTGCATCTGTTGAACAAGCTCTTCCATAGCAGATTTACCAGCACCACTCGTAGCTTGGTATGTTGCAACATCAACACGAACTAGATCATAAGCATCATCCAATGGTTTTAAAGTTTGTACCATTTGTATAGTTGAACAGTTTGGGTTTGCAATGATTCCAGTATCTTTCCATTTAGATATATCTTCAGGATTTACTTCTGGAACAACAAGAGGAACATTGCTATCCATTCTAAAATGTGAAGTGTTATCTATAACAACTGCACCAGCTTCTACAGCAGATGGTGCAAACTCAGCACTTACACTTCCACCAGCACTAAAGAGTGCTATCTCTATGTTGTTCTCTTTAAAAACATCGTGAGTTAGTTCAACTATAGGTATATCTTTATCATTAAATACAACTGATTTACCAACACTTCTAGCACTTGCTAGTGGAAGAAGTGTGTTTAGTGGAAAATCTATCTCTTGTAATATTGTCAATATCTCTTCACCAACTGCGCCATTGGCACCAACTACTGCTACATTATATTTTTTCATTTTTAGTCCTTAATTTAATCTATTTTGTAAAAAAAGTTCATCTACCGTTATCTCTGAACCTTCGCTTAAAATTACTGCTCTTTCAACCACTGATATAAGTTCTCTAATATTTCCTGGCCAAGAGTATGTTAAAAGTTGCTCTTTAGCTTCTTTTGAAAATCTTTTAGTCTCAAAGCCATATTTTTCACAATTAGTTTCACACATAGTTTCTGCTATCTGTAAAATCTCATCTTTTCTATCTTTTAAAGATGGTATATTTAGTGGAATTGTATTTAGTCTATAGTACAAGTCTTCTCTAAACTCACCATTTTTAATTTTATCTGTTAAATTTGCATTTGTTGCTGATATTACTCTAATATCTATTTTTATACTTTTAGATGAACCAAGTCTTCTAACCTCTTTCTCCTGTAAAGCACGAAGAAGTTTTGCTTGAACACCATAAGGCATCTCTGCAATCTCATCAAGGAAAAGTGTCCCACCATTTGCTAGTTCAAATTGACCAGCTTTAGTTTCATTGGCATCTGTAAAAGCACCTTTTTCAAATCCAAATAGTTCACTTTCTATAAGGTTCTCTGGAATTGCAGCCATATTTATAGCTATAAAAGGTTTTTTTGCTCTAGGTGAAACTTTATGTATATGGTTTGCAAAAACCTCTTTTCCAACACCACTTTCACCAAGTAATAAAATAGAAACATCAGTAATAGCTGCTTTATTTGCTATATTTAAAGTAGCTTCAAGTGCTTTAGAAGTTCCTAAAAAGTCACTTCTAATCTCTTTTTTATTTTCGCTTGAAGATACTTTTTTATTGGCTTGTTGTATTTTACTCTCTCTTTGAATTGCCTCAATCAAGGTGTCAATATCAAAAGGTTTAAGTAAAAAATCTTTTACACCCAAATGGATAGATTCTATCGCTCTTTGTAGTGTTGCATTTCCCGTCATGATAATAACTTCATATTTACCATTTAGAGTTTTTACAAGTTCTATACCATCCATACCAGGCATATTTATATCTGTAATCACCAAATCGAAGCTATCATCTAGCTTTTTTAGTGCTTCTTTAGCATTTCGAAATGTTTTAATCTCAAACTCTTTATAATCACTCATAGCAATCTCAAGAGATTTTCTCATATTAATATCATCTTCAACTATTGCAATTTTCACTAAATAACCCTTATTTTAAAGGGGAAATTTTAACAAAATTATCATTAAAATCGACTTTGAAGCAAGTTGTTTTTAAAGTAAGTATAGTTGTGGAGTGATTTTGTGAATTTATAGTTTTACTGTTATGATTGACATGAAGACCAATTTTATGAATAAAATCTATAAACTCTATGCGATTATTTTTAATTATTTTCTTCAAATTTTTGGAATTATTATTTTCTAAAACAATAGAATCATACTCTTTACCGAGACATTTTTTCATTGTTTTAGATATAAATAAATCTTCATTATAGATAATGGCATCTTTCACTACATAACGGTAAGAGATAAGATACTCATCAGCATTTAGGATGCTAAATAAAAAAAAAATTATAAAAATTGTGAATGGTATATTACAATCTCCATCTCTACTTCACATAAACCATCTTTAAATACAGTTTCAGTGATATTAGCATTTCTTACTAAAGCATTAACTGATGTACGGATAGATGATCGTTTAACCATCATATTTTTAATCAAATCATGCCCATCAACATTAACACCTTTTATTTTTTCTGCGATTAATCTATATGAATCAGCAATAGCAGCTCTTTTCGCTAAAGCATAAGCTTGAGCAGGTGAAGCAGTATTTACAGGGGCAACACCTTGCCCTAGAACACTTACTCTAACACAAGAATTTTCAGCTAAAAATTGTTGAGAAGAACAATCTCCTATATTTTTAACTTGTTTAGCTGGTTGAATAATTTCTATAGGTGCAGGTGGTGCTACTTTATTTACTTTTGGGTTTGTTTTTGGAGTATAAACTGTGATGTTATCAACTTGTTCAACCTCTACAGCATAAAGTGAAGTAAAAGCCAAAAATAGTGCGATTAAGAGAGAAAATTTCATTTTTATCCTTTAAATTATAGGGTTTATAAAGAACCCTATTATAGTTAAATATGGATAAAGCAAAAGTTATTCCACTTTTACTTCTAAACCTTCTAACTCTATATCATCTTCCTCTTTTTCCTCTTTCGGACAACGAGATATAGATGCTACTTCATCACCTTTTACTATATAAACACCAGATGTATTTCTGCTAGATTTAGATATAGTTTGCATATCTACTCTTATCATTTTACCAGCTTTTGTAAGTGCCATCATATCCATAGTCTCATCAACCATTAGACAACCTACTATATTTTTACCAGTTTTTGATGTCATTTTCATAGCGATAACACCAGATCCAGCACGGTTAGTAAGTCTGTACTCACCAGCAGATGTTCTTTTACCTATACCTTTTTCAGCAACGATAAGAATCTCTTGCTCATCATCAGCTATGATGTTAGCATCAACAACAACATCATCTGTATGTTTAAATTTGATACCTCTAACACCACGAGTAGAACGACCTTGCTCACGAGTTTTCTCAATCTCAAATTTTATACATTGTGCATATTTAGTTACTATGAAGATATATTTTATATCTTTAGTAGCAATTTTAGCTGTTATAAGTGTATCGTCATCATCAAGAACGATTGCTCTTACACCATTACTTCTTATATTTGAGAACTCACTAAGATTTGTTCTTTTTACAACACCATTTTGTGTAAATAAAACTAAACTTTTCTCTTCACTAAAGTCTGTAGTTGGAATCACTGAAAGAATTTTTTCATCTGCAACAAGATTTATAAGGTTTACAACAGCCTTACCTTTAGCGATTCTACTACCCTCTGGAATCTTGTAAACTTTTAACCAATGAAGCTGACCACGGTCAGTTACAAATAGTAAAGTATCGTGAGTATTACAAGTAAAGAAATTTTCTATAAAATCATCTTCATAAGTTGTAACAGCAGTTTTACCTTTACCACCCCTTTTTTGTTTTTCATAGTTTACTAAAGGAACTCTTTTTATATAACCACGGTGAGTTATAGTAACTACCATAGGTTCATTAGGGATTAAGTCTTCTATATCTATATCATCATAATCATCTTCGATAGTTGTTCTTCTACCCTCTGTATATGTAGATAGTATCTCTGTTAATTCATCATCAATGATTCCATGTAAAACATCTTCACTTTTTAAGATAGATTCAAGGTAATCTATCAGTTTTACAAGTTCAGTTAGTTCATCTTCGATTTTTTTGATTTGTAAACCAGTTAATCTTCCAAGTCTCATAGCTACGATACTAGCAGCTTGAATCTCACTAAAGTCATAATTTGAAACCAAATTACTTTTAGCATCCTCTTCATCTTCTGAAGCACGAATCGTTTTTATAACTTTATCTATAATATCTATCGCTTTTCTTAAACCCTCTAGTATATGTGCTCTAGCTTTTGCTTTTTCTAGGTCAAATATAGTACGACGGATGATTACAGTTTTACGATGATTTATAAAATGTTTTAAAATATCTATAATTCCAAAGATTCTAGGTTCTTGGTTTAATATAGATAACATAATGATACCGAATGTAGTTTGCATCTGAGTTTGTTTAAATAGGTTGTTTAAAACTATCTCACTTATAGCATCTCTTTTAAGTTCTATAACAACTCTCATACCATCACGATCAGATTCATCACGAATTAGAGATACACCATCTATCATTTTATCTTTTACTAAAGATGCAATATTTTCTATTAAACGAGCTTTATTTACTTGATAAGGAAGTTCATCTATAACGATAATCTCTTTTTTAGATACTTGTTCTATGTGTGTTTTTGCACGAACTTTAATACGACCACGACCAGTTTCGTAAGCATCTAAAATACCTTTTTTACCAAAGATGATACCACCAGTTGGAAAATCTGGTGCTTTTATAAACTCCATAATCTCAATCAATGAGATGTTTGGATTCCTTAGAAGAGCTTTTAGTCCATTTATGATTTCAGTTGGGTTATGTGGTGGTATATTTGTAGCCATACCAACAGCGATACCTGATGAACCATTTATAAGTAAGTTTGGAACACGAGTTGGCATAACATCTGGTTCTTTTGTAGTACCATCGTAGTTTTCTATCATATTTACAGTGTTTTTATCTAAATCTTTTAGAAGTTCACCTGCATACTTTGTCATACGAGCTTCTGTATATCTCATCGCTGCTGCTGAATCACCATCAACAGAACCGAAGTTACCTTGCCCATCTATAAGAGGCATTCTCATAGAAAAATCTTGTGCCATACGAACTAAAGCATCATAAACAGCAGTATCACCATGTGGATGGTACTGACCAATCACATCACCAACGATACGAGCAGATTTTTTATACTTTGAACCATATGAAAGGCTTAGTTTATCCATCGCATAAAGTATTCTTCTATGAACTGGTTTTAGACCATCACGAACATCGGGTAAAGCACGACCCACAATTACACTCATAGAGTAGTCTAAGTAACTATCTTGAAGAGTTTTTTCTATATTTATCTGTTGTACACCGTCATTGTTTATCGATTCGCTCATTTAAAACACCCTGATTATTTAAAATAAAATTGCTTTATAATATCTAAAAACTCCTTAAAATATTTGTAAAAAACAAATTTTCTAAATATTATATTTTTTATTAAATATTATTTTATATTAGTCGATATGTAAGTTCAGCCGTTAGTAAATGGATTTTATAGGCTGTAACATGGAGGTGTTAAATGAAAAAAAGTTTAAGTGTTTTAGCTTTTATGCTAATGTTGGGTGTTGCATCAGTTGCACAAGCTGATGGTATGGCAGGTAGTATAACTGGTTCATCGTCTGATTATAATTATGATGATAGTGGTTACACTTATTGTGAAGGTTGTCAAGAACAACCTAAATGTAATAAAAAAGTGGAAGTAAAAGAGTATAAAAACCCTTGTGGTACTTGTGCATTTCCAGTATCTGTAAGAGAAAAATCATCTGATTGTGTAGAGAGAGGTAACTAAGTATGAAAAAAGTTTTATTTACATTAATTGTTGGATTATTATTAAATTCAAATTTAGTTGCTGCTAATGCACAAGGTAGTTATGGTGATGCTGGTGTTGTTAATCATGTTGTTAGACAACTTTCAGAACAACTTACTAAAAACAAAGATTTTGCAGGTACTGCTGAATCATCAATCGCTATAACATCTTTTGTATCTTTAGAAGATTTTAAAGCTACATCTCGTTTAAGTAAGATTCTTAGTGAAAACTTTATACATGAGATGCAAGTTAGAGGTTACAAAGTTGTTGATTTTAAAACTATGGATAAAATCAAAGTAGATGATAAAGGTGATTTCTTATTTAGTCGTGATATAGCTAAACTTAGAAAAACTTTACATATTGATTATGCTTTAACTGGTACTTGTGTTAAATATAAAAGTGGTACAGTTGTAAATGCTAGAATTATAGATTTAAAAACGCATGTTGTACTTTCAACTGCTCAAATTTTAATTCCTCGTTATATAGCAAAAAGAATTTCATCTGTTGGTAATAAAATCCCAGATTTTAAATCAAATACTATCTCTTTATTTAAATAGTATCTATATATAGTGATTTAGTTTTATACTAAATCGCTATACCTTTTTCACCTTTCTTGTATAAAAAATAATCATATTTTTGCCTAAAAATCATTAAAATAAAGTTATCATAACACTAATAAAATCATTATTGGGAACTTTATCAGGGAAGCACTACAAAAAGCTTATGAAGCTAGAAATAAAAAAATAAATAAATTAGAAAAAACTAAACAATTAAAAAATCCACAAGAAGCATTTGATAAACTAGAGGAGTATGCTAGAGTTGGTTACAATTCTATCCATGATGAAGATAAAAAATACTTTTTAAAATGTTTTGGAATCTACGATAGACCAGCTACAGCTGAAAGGTTTATGTTAAAGCTTAGAATCCCTGGAGGACACATAA
>Ga0256842_1001586_pt1 | contig 17922 bp, 16 predicted proteins | sample 4559240metaG_FD_185973 | JGI IMG/M metagenome (GOLD analysis project Ga0256842, IMG submission 185973) | Hydrothermal vent microbial communities from Guaymas Basin, Mexico - 4559-240 | ecosystem: Environmental > Aquatic > Marine > Hydrothermal vents | place: Mexico: Guaymas Basin | collected...
ATGAAGTAACAGGAGAGAGGTCATGCAACTGGTGAAACTTATCAAAGTACTCTTTTGCATCAGGGTTTGTCGTTGTACCAGAGAATAGGTCTCTAGCACCTTCTGCCCAAAAATAACCATCATTAGTGTTTATCATAAACTGCCCATTAAAATGAAAGGGCACATACTCTGCAAAATGGTAAACCCAAATAAGTCGCATGAGAACCGAAAAAGTAAAAGCTATGAATATATAAAGTAGTGTTAATTTTGTTTCTTGTGAAGTTTCTGTCAATTGCTATTCCTCAGATAAAGTGGAGGAATTATAACATAAAAAAGTGGCTCCGGATACTGGATTCGAACCAGTGACCAAGTGATTAACAGTCACCTACTCTACCGCTGAGCTAATCCGGAATGTGTAGCGAAATTCTACCCAAAAAGTTTTAAAATAATCTAAAAGACACTCTTTTAGAGATTCATTTGATGATTAAACTCAGGTACAATCTCTTTTAGCTTTAGAAGTTTATTTTTACTCACAAGCAGTTCTTCTATATCTTTATTCAATTTTTCTAAATCATATGCCGTTATCTTTGCCACAGTGATGGACTCATACTCCGTCTTTGCATCACTCTCATCAATAAGCAGCTCTTCATAAAGTTTCTCACCGGGACGCAATCCACTAAAGACAATCTCTATATCATCTCGATCACTAAGTTCTAACATTTTTTTTGCCAAATCTACAATCTTAATAGGCTCACCCATATCAAGTATAAATATCTCACCGCCACTTCCAATGGCACCGGCTTGCAGTACTAGCTCACATGCTTCGGGAATGAGCATAAAGTAGCGAGTGATATCGGGATGTGTTACAGTTATCGGTCCACCATCTTCTATCTGTTTTTTAAACTTTGGTATCACACTGCCGCTTGAACCCAAAACATTTCCAAAGCGAACAGCTACAATATCTGTCCCTTTACCGTTGGAGTTTTGAGCATAAAGCTCACATATACGTTTTGTCGTACCCATTACATTTGTAGGTCGTACTGCTTTGTCTGTTGATATCATGACAAATTTTTCTACGCCATGCTTTATAGAAATGTCTATGACATTTTTTGTGCCGATGACATTGTTTATAATACCTTCATAGATATTTGACTCAACAAGCGGTACATGTTTATAAGCTGCAGCATGAATAACAATATCTGGTTTATATTTTTCAAATGTAACATCTAAAAGTTTTCTATCCACTACACTTTGCATTACAGGAATTGCCTTTACCTCACGCAACTCTTCTAAAATAGCATAGAGATTATACTCGCTATGATCCAAGAGTATCAACTCTTTAACTCCATACTTTTCACACTGACGGCAAATCTCACTTCCTATACTTCCCCCTGCCCCAGTAACTAAAACAGTTTTATTTTTTATGAAATCTTCTATTTTTGCTTTGTCTAAGTCTTTTGGATGGCGGGCAAGCAGATCTTCTACCGAGATATCTTTTAACTGCTTTGAAAAATCTTTATCTTTTAAAATCTCATCTAGTGATGGCAATACTTGAATCTCTACAAAACACTCACGTAGTTCTTCATATATCTCTTTTACTCTACTTTTTGATGCAGAGGGCATTGCTATAACTAAAAGGTTATATTTTTGAGTACATTTTTCTTTAAGTTCTTGCGGTGAAATAACTTTAATGGAATCGATAGAACGGTTTTGAACAACTCTGTCATCATCTAAAAAGTACTGTACTTTGTACTCACTGTTTGAAAACTCACTCTCTAACTTAATACCGGCTCGTCCAGCACCATAAATAACAACACTTTTTGTCTTTTGAATACGACTCTTGTTAATGAAATAATAATACGCATACATTAAAAAATTGATAGCAAATATATAAAGCAGTAACTCTGATACTAAAAATGAAAAACGTACTTCCCCATAAAAAAGCGGCATATATACAATAAATGCAACTACATAAACAAAACTTTTAATTAAAAAGGTTTTCTGCGAAGCCTTTGACCAAGAGAGTGAATAGTCACGCAGTATCAAACGTGAAGCTATCATTCGAACAATAATGACACCGGCAATAACTTTATAGTCAACAGGCATATGAAAGATGAAATATGTCCATGCAAAAGTCATCAAAGAGAGAACAATAATGACTAAAAAATTCAATACTCTTTTATCGATATTCATTTATTTCCTATCAAAATTACCTAATTAATGTAAATATTCATTAATATACTGCATGTATTTTTCTATGTCGGTCAATTTACTTAAAGCCTCTTCGCATATTAATAAATAGTCAATTTTTTCATAATCATGTGCCAAAAAATTTCTAAATGATGCAATTTTCGCAAAATCATATGCAAATTCTTTTGGTATTATATTGTTTTCTCCAAGTGTATCTATCGCTTCATAATAGCTTTGAGGAACATCTAACGCTTTATACTTAATAATCATCTCTGCTAAAGTGATACAACCATCACTAACAAGATACAGATAATGTAAAAGAGCACCTTCATACATCGGATCGTTCAAAAATTTCTTTTTACACTCAGGCTTATACTCATTTAATAGTTTTAAATAATAATGAAGTTTTGTAATTTTTTTCTCGATCTTATGCAGCATCTATATACTTCCTAAAAGCTTTGTAATCTAATATATCATGATATTTTATTACTTCAAAATCAATTCTTTTTTCATGATCTTTTATGATAATTCCATCTTTTAAAATATTTTCTAAGAGATATACATTTTTGATATCATTTAATACTACTATATCTACATCTTTTTTTAAAAATTTTGACAATTCATAAGATATCTGTAATCTAGTATCTAAATCCACATTTTGTAGATATAGAGCTAAATCAATATCACTTTTTTTCGTCTGTTGATTCGTAGCATATGAACCAAATAAATACCCAAACAATATTTCATCTTTCTTAGATAATTTATTTTGTAAAAGCATAAAAACTTCATCGTTCATAATTATAATCCATCTATCTATATATTAAATTTTATACTATTATATCATAACCTTTTACTTCAATCTTGTTTAAAAGCTTTTTTCTTATCTACATATTTTACAGCACTATAGAGAACAATAGATGCAATCAAAAAAGCAATCAAAACATTATCGATAAAATAGACTATACAAAACAGTACTATATTTGTAGCCATAGCAAAAAACACGACTTTATCGTGGTTCCATCCGGCTTGCGTAAGCCTTTGATAGGCATGTTTTTTATGCGCTTGGCTTAGTTTTTCTCCATTTTTCTTTCTTCTCAAAAGTGTCAATGTTGCATCAAACCAAAAAACTCCAAACAAAATTATCCAAATCCAAAAGTTTTGTGCATCTTCATTTGCATAATAGATCGTGAAGATTGCAACATTATAACCTAGTAATGTACTGCCTACATCCCCCATAAAGATCTTTGCTTTATGCCAATTCCAGATTAAAAATCCAAGAACTGCAGCAGCTAATACTAAAAAATGTGCTCCACCAAAAAGTAAAAATCCAGCTATTGCTAAAAAGAGAGCTTCACTTCCGGCATAGCCGTCTATTCCATCTAAAAAGTTATAGAGATTGATAAACCAAATAATCATAAAAAAAGCAAAAATACTTGTCAAAAATTGATTTTGAGTACTAAAGAAAAACAAGTCTAACTCTTGGAATCCACCTAAAAAATATAATCCTAAAAGTGCCACCAAAGCCTGTGTAAGCAGACGTACTTTTGCACTAAGTTCAAAAAGATCATCAAGATAACTTACAACCGAGATAATTACACCAACAAGCAATGTAAAAAAGAGATGCTTATCTACAGAGTCGGTATAGTAAAGATAAAAGAGTCCGATAAACCAAGTCACAGCAATAGCAATCCCGCCACCATGTGGAGTAGGCGTTGTATGCGAGCTTCTCTCATTTACATGAGCCACCAAAGATTTCTCAATAGCATAATTTTTGACAAGGTATGTAAGTATAAATGAGAGAAACAAAAGAGCTATATATATCATTTTTGCTCTCCTTCAATCATTAACTTGATTCCCTCTTCTACACTATACGGTAATGGATTACCATCACTTCCAAAAAGTTTATGCACAGTCTCTTTATTATTAATTTCTAAACTCAAAAAAAGTCTTTTATAAAAAGAAGGTTTTAACAGTTTTAATAAACTCTCAAAAAAAGGAACTTTAAGAAGATAGATTTTTCTCTCTAAAGCACCTGCTATCAGTTCTATCAATCTTGTTGTAGAGAGTGCTTCTCCATCAGCAACCAAAAAAACACCTGAACTTTGCTTTTTTATAATAATCTCTATAAAATAAGCTAAATTTCCAACATAAATCATACTTCTTCTATTATTAATTTTACCAAAAGGTAAAAATGGAACTTTTTTAATTAAGTTTATTAAACTTTTCATATTGCCCGGTGCATTATAACCATAAACAAGAGGTGGTCTAATATTAGTAACCCTAAATGTTTTATCTACAAGTTTTAAAAGTTCTTGTTCTGCTTCAAGTTTACTTTTGCCATAATCACTCAAAGGATTACAAGGTGTTTTTTCATCTATGGTACCACTTTCAACACCATAAACAGAAATACTACTCATAAATATAAAATGTTTGACTCCTTCTTTTTTTGCTTTACGAGCTAATGCTAAACTCTGTTTTACATTAACTCTATAATACTCTTGAGATGAAGGAGTATCTCTATGATGGACATATGCACCTAAGTGCAAAACTACATCTGTTACTTTTAAGTCCAATGTATCTAGACTATTTTTAGACAAAGAAAAACTCTTTATAGTATACTTTTTTTTACATTTCTCTATAAAATAATTACCAATAAAACCCGTAGCACCAGTTACTAATACACGCATTTATTTTCCAAAATAGAGTGAATGAAGTTGTGCATTCACTCTCTTATTCGTAAAAAGGTTTTTAAACCTGTCACATGCACCTCTACTCAATTTTTGGTACAACTTCTCATCAAAATAGAGTCTCTCTATAGCATTTGCAAGTGCAATAGAGTTCCCTACCTCAACACTAAGACCAGACTCCATATCTAAACTCACCCATGGAACTCCGGTTGGCAATGTTGTATTTATTACAGGTTTTGAATAGATCATTGACTCAAGCTGAATGATTCCAAATGCTTCACTTGGATATATTGATGGAAAAACCATAAATTTTGAGTTTTTTAGAAGGTACTTTTTCTCATCTTCTGTTACAAATCTATCTATCAGGACTACTTCCCGATCTATACGTGTAATTCTCTTTTTTATCTCATCAAGTAGCTCTCCATTGCCTGCAATAACAAAAGGAACTTTTTTATCTACTTTTTCAATCGCTTCTAAAAGAACAAAAATACCCTTATAGTAAGAAAATCTACCTAAAAAGAGGACATACTCAGATGGTAGATGCTCAAGAGAAACATTTTTCATTTCTATAGTCTCATATTTTTCTGGGTCTATTGCAAGAGGAATAACCTCTACTTTTTGGCGAAATCTCCTTAAAATTGGAGAAAAATCAATGAGATTTTTAGATGTTGCAATAATTGTATGAGCTTTAGCACATAGTCTCTTTTGAAAAAACTCAAAAAAATGTTTAATACTCTTTTGTTTAATGATATCACTATGCCATGTTACAAAGATTTTTTTCTCTTTAGAAACTAAAAAACTCCCAACACATCCTAATGGAAAAGGCTCGTGAAAATGAATTACATTAGCTTTTTTAGCCAAAAAAAACAGATATATAAAAAATACTAAAGAAAGTGGCATTGACATATATGTTCCTAATGAAGCACATCTATATACTTTTACCCCATTAATATACTCAACACTAGTTCGTAAAGAAAAGTTTGCTTTAATAGCTAAAACAGAGACATCATCATACTCTTGTAAAAATTCACTATACTCTTTAACAACACTCTCAACTCCTCCAATTTCAGGAGCATACATTTTATTTATTTGTAATATCACAACTTTCAAATACCTTCTCTATTTTTTCATTAAATCTTGTAACACTAAATTTTTTGGCAAATATAATTGCATTTTTCGAATAAAAAGTGTACTCCTCTCTATTTTCCAAAATAGAATTTATAGCATCAGCAATCTCTTTTGCATTCTTTAGCTGAACAGTTCTACCTGCTTTACTTTTTTCAATTAAAATCTTTTGCATCCCCATACCTGTACTTATAACAGGTACACCACATGAAAATGCTTCTAATATAACCATGCCAAAAGATTCTGGTATAATTGATGGAACCACCAAAATATCTACTTCATTTTTTAAAAGAGTTATTATATCATTTACATACCCTTTCAAAGTAATGTTTTTATTTTCATATTTTTGAAGTTCTCTTTTATATTCTCCCTCTCCATAAATTTGATACTCTACTTCATAATTCAAATTAAGAAATTGATAACTTTGCATAAAGTATTCAATTCCTTTAATATGATTTAATGAAGATATAGTCGCAATTGTTACTTTTGCTTTATCAAGATTTTTTGCTTTTATTTGAGTGTTTTGATTTATAGGATTATATATTATTTGAGTTTTTAAACCTTTTAACTGATCTGCAACAACTTCAGAAACACAAACAATTTCTTTAGCTGAGTATAAGATATATCTTATAAACTTTAAAATGTACCCTCTTTCTACTAAATGAGCATGATAAATAAATTGATATCGAAATAGTTTATGCATAATATAACTTAAAATAAGTGCTTTTTTTGTTGTTGCATAAAGTAATGTATTCTCTCTTGTATATCCATGCAACTTGCAATATTTATAAATAAAAATAATATTGTAAACTGTAAAAACAAGAGATAATAATAATTCAAAAATATGTTGTATTTTTGAATTATTGACACTTCCTATACATAATAACTTAAAATGATCAATATCTCTCTTTTTTAACTCTAAACTAAACAAAGAGCTATCACTACAATCAGCCACTACAACATTATACTTAACATTGAGGTATTCAATCACTTTCAAAGTAACTTTTTGACCTCCGCCAAATTTTGCTTTTGATGAGTCTTCAAGGACAATTATATTCTCCAAATTCATTATAAAATCTTTTGTATGAGATACGTGTAGTTTTCTTTTTTTAAAGGCATCAACCAAAACAATTTCATATATAAAAATAAAGATTTTAAATAATTTTTTTGACTAAACAAATAGTTTATATATTTTAAATAATAAAACCATAAAGCATACTTTTGCAGTTTCTTATTTGTGGATTGTAAAGCATACCTTCTGAGTACTTTATACTCTTGTTCAAGCTGTCGTTTTCTATTTTTTGAAATTCCACTTTCATGTTCACGATAAAGTGCTAATTTTTGATTGATAAAAGCTATTTTACCAATTTTTGCGATACGTATCCATAAATCCCAATCTTCTGGTCCAAACAAAGATATATCAAAACCATCGACTTTTTGAAAAATTTCTTTCTTAAGCATCACTGTAAGAGTTGCAATATAATTAAAAACAAGAAGTCTATCATGCTGATTTTCTATTTGAAATGGGTAAAGCTGTTTATTTTTTATAATTTCATTTTGTAATTTAAAAGAGTCGTAATCAGTGTAACTAAGGACTATATCCGGATGTTTTTTCATATAAGAGACCTGAACATTCAGTTTATTATTTTTCCATAAATCATCACTGTCTAAAAAAGCAATATAATCACCTTTTGCTTTTGAAATCCCATAATTTCTTGCTCTTGAAACTCCAGAATTTTCTTGTGAGAACAAAACAATTCTAGTATCTTTAAAAGACTCAACGATTGATACTGTATTATCTGTTGAGCCATCATTAATAATTAATAATTCCCAATTATTATAAGTTTGTTTAACAACACTTTGGATTGATTGTTTGATATAATCTTGTGCATTATATGCTGGCATAATAATTGAAACTAAAGGAAGCTGATTATTTTGCAAGTATATCCTTTACCATATCAATAAAAGTTTTTTTATTTTTTTCAAACTTAAATCTCTCTATATTTATCATATAATCTTTTTTACTATTTTGAAACACCGCTTTTATAGCCTTTTGTATACTCTTTGAATCATATGGATTACAGTAAAATGCATAATTACCAACCAATTCTCTAAAAACTTCTATATCTGAACATACCAAAGGTCTGTTATATATATATGCTTCAAGGTTACTTCTTCCAAACCCTTCACACAACGATATATTTATAACCATATCACATTTCATATAATACTCTTGTAATTTTTCTGTAGATACAATACCTGTCAATGTTACAATATCTTCTACATCTAACTCTTTAATCATTTTTTTTAATTGCATATTACCTTGGAAATTTCCAGTAAATATAAGTTCAATTTCTAACTCTTTTTTTAACTGACGCAGGGCATAAAAAAGCATTTTTATATTTTTTCGCTGTTCAAATCCACCTGTATATAATAATGTTTTTTTAGAACTCTTGAAATTAGATAACATATTTTTTTCAATATTTTTTTCAAAAGTATTATAAATCACAACACTTTTATCATAAATAGCTTCTCCAAATATTCGTTTTATTTTTTTTAAACTTGTTTGAGAAACTGTTACTATTTTTTTTGTTCTTGAGATATTTATGTTTAAAAGAAGTTTATGATAAAACTTTACTTTTGCGGAGTAGTGTCTATCTAATTCCCAATAACATAAATCATGCACGGTAATAATAGATCTGTTTTTAAATTTTAATGGAATTATAAAATCGTAATATGGACTTATTAATAAATATGTATCTATAGATTTTAAAGCAGTGGGATAAACTACAAAATCATAATAGATTATTTCCAAAGTATTATTACCAAGTTTTTTATATGGAACAATTTTAACTTCCCAATTCGAAAACTCTTTTATAAAATTTGTATCAAAGTCATAGGGGGCTGTCAAGATAAAATGGTACTTATCAAAGTATTCTATAAGTGCTTTAAGAAATGGTTTGAAATATCCAGCTATTCCACTGGAATAAAATGCTAAATTTTTACAGTCAATTATAATATTATTTTTCATGAATAACTTTCGCAAAAAACTTTTCATACTCCACAGCTATATTCTTCCATGAAAACTTTTGAGCTTGCATTAGATTACTATCTTTTTGTTGAGTAATTAAAGCTTCTTGTAAACTTTTTGCGTACTCTGTAGTATTAAATACATCACAGAAAAAACCACTTTTACCTACAACAAACTTCTGTCTTGGAGCATTATAGGCTACAACATTCAATCCAGTAGCCAGTGCTTCTAAAAATACAATACCGAATGCTTCTTCAGCTGAAGCTAAAGTAAATACAGAGGCTTCTCTATAAATAGATGGCATATCTTCAAGCCTTGCAGATTTAAAAATTATATTATGTGTTTGATTAACTGGGTGTTTTTTTAAACTGCTTTCAAGTGGTCCTTTTCCAACAAGTATTAGTTTCACATTTGTTGGTATTTTTTCTAATGCATTTAATAATGAAATATGATTTTTATCGCTAGAGAATGCAGCTACACAAAGAATTGTATTTTGAGCCGGAGTATTAGTAGGATAAAATTTTTGCATATTTACTCCATTTGGTATAAGTGCAATCTTTTTTTTATCCATGATTTTACTGGCTTCTTCATATGCAAAAGGAGTCAGTGCAACAAAGTAATCACTTTGTAATATTTCATTTTTTACTACACTTGCCTGTCCCACTGAAATAATTTTTGTTTTTTTTCTATCAATTAATTTATTTAAAATAAAAAAAGACCAGTATCCCCCAAAGGGTATAATGATATCAAATGAATTTTTTATTAAAAAATTCTTACTCTTATGCATTAAGGATAGTGACTCAAAGTCTGCACTACCATAAACATTGAAATAACTTAATAATTTTCTAAAAACTTTACACCTAAAAATCCAATCAAACTTTTCTCTATTATGAAGTCTATATTTTTTAAATTTAATATTTTCAAATTTTTCATTGTGTTCATTAGAGAGTATTGTTATATTAAACTGTTTTGTATCTATATTTGAAATCAATTCCTTAACATATGTTTCCAAGCCTCTATGAATTGTTCCGAATCTAGGAACTATAATTAATACTTTCATTTAGAATTTCCTTGAATATATTTAATATTAAAAAGTGAAGTAAAAATTGCAATTATCATACATATTGCAATTAATAATATAAGATAAATTTTCGATTCTATTTCATTGTATAAGTCTTGAAAATATTGAAAAAATAAAAATATTAAACACAAAAGAAATATTGTAAAAATGAGTTTACTAAAATTAACTTTCATCATATTTGATTCCTCATATAATTGCTTAAGAAAAAAAATCGATATAAATAATATAAACAAATAAACTATTATTTGAAAAATCAAAATCAACTTTATACTTGAAAATAAATAGCCAGCATATAAGGCTATCATAAGCAATATGAACATCAAAAAATTTATTCTTAACATAATGCGAATCTCTTTTAACGCAGTAAAGGATCTGCCAATTATATTAATAAATATCATTAGAGGTAATAAAAAAATTGATATTTGCAATATTTGTGAAGTCATCTCTAAAGATTTAGTATTGAACTCTCCACTTTTAAATATTACAAATACTATCTCTTTACTAAATATTGAGATTGTTATACTTATATAAAGAGCTATAATAAATGCATTTAAAGCTATACTAAATAATTCATCAATTCCTTCATTTATATCATTATCATGTATTTTTTTCATAAAGTTAGTCCAAACTATAGTAACTATTCCTGTAACTACTATCATTTGAGGTACTTGCAATAAAGCTTGAGAATAGTTATAAGAAGAAAGTACTCCATCACCAAAAGATATAAAAACAAATCTTTCATAAATGACTTGCAATGAAGATAAAAAATATGTAAATGATAATGCCAAAACATGTTTATAATATGTTTTTTCAGTAATTATTCCTCCAACTGGTTTATATGAGATATTCAATTTATAAATAAAATAAAACTGTAAAATAGTAAGTATTATCAACCCAATTTCCAAACCATATATAATTGCCTTTATCCCAAAATTATCAAAATACAAAAGTAAAAAACATACCGATATAGATGCTGTAACTATTTTACCTATACTTTGAGCTATATATTTACTCATTGAATTTAAAACAACTTGAAAATACTGGGTTATAGCTGTTAAAAAAATGATTGGCATAAGCAACAGAATATTTTCTTTAAACTCTGAATAATTAATATTTTTATCTGATGATATATATATATAAATATCTGGTAAAAATAAATATATTACAATACTCATAATAACACTAAATAATAAGATAATATTTAATATTTTTGAAAAATATATACTACCACTCTCTTTTGACTTTTTTGTTTGTTGAAATAAGTTTGGTATTGATATTTCATTGATTGGACCTATAAAAAACCACCCAAAATTGACTACAGAAAAAGCTAATAAATATATATCTAACTCTGTTGATGTACCAAATTTATTAGCTATAATTATTTGGTTTACAAATCCTATTGAATAGCCTATAAATGATAAAGAAGATAGTGAAAATATTAGTTTTATCAAAACTCTATCGTCCTAATTTTTTTAAGAGTAGTGTCATTAAAACCAATACTGACAATAATGGTAAAAAGACTAATTTTCTTTTTTTGCTATTTCTTATAATATCACTATAAACTATAGATTCAAATATTTCTAACAAAGCTACAAAATTTTCCAGCATTAAATAAACTTTCATATAATCTATATTCCCTATAATTTTTGATACTTTTAGACAACTATTTACCGTTTCAACTATTTTTATACTTCTTATATCATACGTGTGATTTGATTTTATATACTCCTGCAATACCGTACTATTATCTATGTTTTTTTTAAGATATTTTTTTGCAATATCGATTATATCTAACTCGCTATATTCAATATAGTGCTTATTTTTTTCAAAAATATCCTCAACTCCATTGTTTACAACTTTATCGGTTAAAAGCATAGCACCATTACCAAGTGCTTCAAAATATCGCATATTTATATCATTATTTATACTTTTATTAAAAACTATTTTTGCCTGGGAATATATTTTATACATCTCTTTCCCACTCGCTCTACCAAAATAACTATTTGGAAACTCCTTTTTGAGTTTCTCAATAAGTTCAAACCTTACAGGATGCATGTCTCTATTATTTGATCCGACATAAGCTATATCGTAAATTCGTTCATATTGTTCATTTGGTGCCATTGCAGTATCGTACGCCAATGGTAACCAAAATATATTTTTAATCCCTACTTGTTTAAAGTTCTGAATATACTCTTTTTGTGCCAAGAATGTTATATCAAAAAACTTTGCTATTTCAAGATGTTTTTGCAAATCCATATGTGTATCTATGCCATACCACGCTGTCTTACACTCTAACTCTTCAAGCCCTTGAGGAAATAGTTTCATACTCCCTCCCTCACAAAAAAAGACCAGATCAGGTTTTAAATTATTTTGTTCAACATATTTATCAATATTAAAGTTTTGTCGTACAATAGTATTGACTTGAATATAGTCTGATTCCACATCAGAAAGCACAACAACATCATGTTGTTGATTTTGAAATGATTTTATTAAACTTATAGCTGTTGTATATGATTTAAGTGACGCTATAAAAATAATCTTCATTTTTATATTCCATAAAACAAGGCTCTAATAATAGCCTTTGGTTTAAAAAAAACATACCAACTATATGGATAAAGTTTAATAGCCTTTGTTGTATACTCTTTTAACAACTTAATATCGCCTTTTCCTTTTATCAGAATCTCTCTTAAATTTGATTCAATATATTGTATTATTAACCTCTTTTTCCACTTTTCCAACTTCTTATCTTCAAATAAATGTAACTTTTTTGCTTCTCTGTATGGAGCTTCAAATGTTTCCATATTTATTGTCAAAAGATAATTTATGCCAAATCTAAAATAAGGATTATCTTCATGTATTCTATATTTTGCTACAAAATCATTAATAAATCCAACTTTACCATATAAAGACATTTTCAAAAACTCCATTGTATCTGAACCGATAACATCAAAAGTTTGAAACGCATTTACTTTAAAAGCAATATCTTTTTTAAAAATTCCTGTAACAAATGTGAACATTATATTACAATTCTCAAGATAATGTTCAAACATCCATTTTCCATCGCAAACTTCTGGTAATTTATGTTCTATTATATCTTCTTTGAACTCTGATTTTACTATTCTATTGGCATGTACTATTACTATGTCATGTTCTTTTTCAATGAGTACTTTGGCTTTATACAAATAATAATTATCAATCAAGGTATCATCATCTGAAAGAATTAAAACCCATTCACCATTGCAATAATTATACAGCGCTTTACTCCAATTTGGAATCATTCCAATATTAGTTTCATTTCTAATATACTTTATTAGTTTATTAGATTCAAACTCCTTCATTATCAGTTCTGTATCATCATTGGAAGCATTATCTATTACCACTATTTCAAAGTCTATTTTTTTTTGACTAAGTACAGAAAGAATTGCTTCTTTTAAAAATTCAGCTCGATTATAGGTAGGAATAATAACAGAAAACTTCATTCTCACACTTTTATCAAACTATTAATGTATTCCCAAAATTCCTCTACTGCACCTGTCAAATTCTCTTTTTTTGAAATATCAAAATCGAATGAAATTGCTCCTACATTTTCATTCGTAATAAGATTACATCCACACAATGCTGCTTCCACTACGACTCTTCCTTGAGGTTCTGGCCATCTTGGTAAATATATAAAATTTTTAGCCCGGTTAAAATAGTTAGGCATCTCATCATAAGGTATAAAGCCTGTATATTCTGCAAATGGCAATTCTTTTCCATAAATATTTTTTCCAATCATCACAAGCTTTTTATTTGTACCTTCAAAATATTTTTTGAGATTCTCTACACCTTTAGCTTCACTAATAGCTCCAGCGAAAATATACTCAATATCTTTTTCTTGATTTTTATCATAAAACTTTTCTGTATCAACTGTTGGTCTAAGTATAAAAAATGGTTTATGGTCTATCTCTATCATAGATGCAATTCTTTTATAATGAAGAGGAGACAAAAATATATTTGAGAGGGAATTTTTATACATTTTTTCTATCAGATTATTACTTTGAAAACATTTTGTAGATATTGTTTTTCTTTGTATATTGGACTTCAAATTAAAAACAGACTTATATTCACATCTCTCTTTTTTATTGCCATTACATGGTAGATATGCTAAATCACATGTATCTACATATGAATTATCAAAATGAACATATCTATCTTTTTCTACAATATTTTTTAAAAAAGCCCATTCAAACTTATCTTTTAGTGTCGGTTCATTAAATACATCACAAAGTATTGTTAAATCTGCATCTTTTTTATAATTATTTTGAGAAGGTTTTATTGATGTAATATTAATTTCATATCCACATGTTTTTGCATAAGTTAACAGATCATTCATAATCATTTCCCCACCACCATTAAAGTGGAAAGGATCAAGATATGCTACATAATTAATTTTCATCTCATTTCCAATCGTTTTTTCTACATTCTTCAATATACTCTTTTATATCTCGTTTAGGTAACCATCCAAGTTCCATCGTTTTTTTACTCATTACATTTGCAACCATTCTATTACCTTTTCTTTCAGGTAACATTACAATTTCCCCACCGTACATTTGTGCTATCTCTAAAATGCTATACCCTTGTGGGTTACCTATGCCGTATTCATCTCCACTACCTTTTTCACCTATAAGTAACAGAGCATCTATAGTATCGTCAATATGTGTAAAATTTCTTACCTGACTTCCAGGGCTAACAACCGTCAGTGGCTCATTATTTTTCATTTTTTCTTTAAACAGAGCTATTAAAGTTGCATATTTTCCTGTCTGTATCTCCCTTGGTCCATAAACATTATAAAAGTAAGTTATAACATAGTTTATTCCAAACCATTCACCATAGTTTTTTACTAATTGGGTGTTTGATGACTTACTCCAAGCATATGGACTTGCATTCGCATTCGTTCCATCATCACCATACTTTGTAGAACTTCCAGCATATAATATTTTACATTGATGCTTACGCACAAACTCCAAAACTGAAAATATTCCTAATTTATTATACTCTATCACCTTCTTTATATCATCAAAACTCTGTTCAACTCTACTATATTCTCCTAAATGATATATAATATCAGGTGTAAATGTAATCAACTTATCAATATCTACCGTACTGCCCTCTATATATGTTACATTAGCTACATGATTTTTTTTAGAACCAGTAAAGTAATTATCTAAGGAATAAACTTCATTATGGCTATTTTGAGCCAATTGTTCACAAAGATGAGAACCAACAAATCCTGCACCCCCTGTAACTAAAATTTTCTTTTTCATATCTATAATCCCTTATTATATATCACTATTAAATATATCTCTAGTATAAACTTTTTCTTTTACATCTAAAATATCATTTTCAAGTCTATTGGTAACAATAATATCACTTTCTTGTTTAAATGAGTTTATATCTTTAACAACTTTCAAATCATTTATATTATCGCCTTTATATACTGGTTCATATATAATTATTTCAATATTATAATTTTTCAACCTTTTGATAATCCCTTCTATTGCACTACTTCTAAAATTATCACTTCCTGTTTTCATAATAAGTCTAAAAATTCCTACAACCTTTGGATTATACTGAAGTATTTGTTGAGCAATAAAATCTTTTCTTGTTTCATTACTCTCTACAATAGCACCTATAATATTATTTGGAACATCACTAAAATTTGCTCTTAACTGTTTTGTATCTTTTGGAAAACAATATCCACCATATCCAAAACTCGGATTATTATAATGATTTCCAATTCTAGGGTCTAATCCTACTCCTGAAATAACCTGTTTTGTATTTAAATTATGTTTTTCACAATATGAATCTAACTCATTAAAATAAGCAACTCTCATAGCAAGATAAGTATTGCTAAAAAGTTTAATCGCTTCAGCTTCAGTCGAATCAGTAAATAAAATTTCAACATCTGTTTTTATTGCACCTTGAGCTAAAAGATTTGCAAATACTTTTGCTCGTTCACTTTTTTCACCTACAATTATTCTGCTTGGATACAAATTATCATGTAAAGCCTGTCCTTCTCTTAAAAACTCTGGACTAAAAACAATATTTGTAATATTATATTTTTTTCGAATAGCTTTTACAAAACCTACAGGAATCGTTGATTTTATAACCATTGTTGTATCTGGATTAATTTCTAACACATCCTTAATTACCATTTCAACAAGTGATGTATCAAAGTAGTTCGTATCCTCATCATAATCGGTAGGTGTTGAAATAATCACGAAATCTGCATCTATATAAGCTTCAGATTTATCCAATGTTGCTTTTAAATTTAAATTTTTATTAGCCAAATATTCACTTATCTCTTTATCCTCTATCGGAGAGATTTTATTATTTATCATATCTACTTTTTCTTTTACAATATCTAGTGCTACTACTTCATTGTGTTGAGCTAATAATACTGAATTACTTAATCCTACATATCCAGTCCCAGCAACTGCTATTTTATATTGTTTTTGCATCTAAATATCTCCTTGTTTCTTCACAAATTCTCTAATTTTTTGACTCATATATTCAATAGCATCATCACCCATACCAGGGTAGAGCCCTATCCAAAAACTATCGTTCATAATTTTATCTGTATTTGACAATTCTCCTATCACCCTGTAATCAATATCTTTTACCATTGTATCAAAAAGAGGGTGTCTTAAAATATTTCCTGCAAAAAGATTCCGTGTTTGAATCTTGTTTGCTTCTAAAAATTGTGAAATATCATTACGACTAAATTTCACGCCATCTTTGAGTGTAATCATAAAACCAAACCAACTTGGGTCTGAATTTGGTTGTGCCTGCAGTAGAATAAACTCTTTTATATCTTTAAGCCCATTATAGAGTTTTAAAAAGTTCTCTTTTCTTTTTTCTACAAATGTTGGAAACTTCTCTAACTGTGCAACACCTACAGCTGCTTGCATATCAGATACTTTGAGATTAAATCCAAAGTGAGAATAGACATACTTATGATCATACCCTTTAGGGAGGTTTCCAAAGCTCATAGAGAATCTCTTACCACATGTATTATCTACACCACTCTCACACCAACAATCTCTTCCCCAGTCTCGCATAGAGAGCATAATTTTTTGAAGCAATGGGTTATCTGTATAGGTAGCTCCACCCTCTCCCATAGTCATATGGTGTGGAGGATAAAAAGAACTTGTTCCAATGTCACCCCAAGTCCCTGTAGGTCTGCCCTCATAAGTAGAACCAAGCGCATCACAGTTATCTTCTATAAGCCAGAGATTATGTTTGTCACAAAACTCTTTTACTGCTTTAATGTTAAAAGGATTTCCAAGAGTATGTGCTATCATTACCGCTTTTGTTTTTTGGGAAAGTGCAGCTTCAAGCTGTGAGACATCAATGTTAAAGTGAGTGAGTTCCATATCTATAAAAACAGGTACGGCACCATATTGTACTATTGGTGTAATAGTTGTCGGAAACCCTGCTGCAACTGTTATAACTTCATCACCACGTTTAACTTGTCGCTCTTTAAGCAGTGGCGATGTGAGTGCATAAAAGGCAAGTAGGTTAGCACTGCTCCCGGAGTTTACTAAAAAAGCCCAACGTACATTTAAAAATTTTGCTAACTTTTTTTCAAACTTTTTAGAGTAATCTCCATAAGTTAGCCAAAAGTCAAGTGAACTATCTACAAGGTACTGCATCTCTGTTGCATCAAAAACACGTCCGGCATAATTTACTCTACTCTCACCTGCAATAAATGCTGCATCTTGTTTAGGCTTATGCACAAGTTCATAATACTCTTTTGTTTTTTGTAATATCTCTTGTTTGAGTTGTTC
>Ga0256842_1001587_pt1 | contig 17921 bp, 18 predicted proteins | sample 4559240metaG_FD_185973 | JGI IMG/M metagenome (GOLD analysis project Ga0256842, IMG submission 185973) | Hydrothermal vent microbial communities from Guaymas Basin, Mexico - 4559-240 | ecosystem: Environmental > Aquatic > Marine > Hydrothermal vents | place: Mexico: Guaymas Basin | collected...
TTACCGGTTGTTAATGCTTCAACTAATTTCATTCTTTCTTGTTCTAATTCAATATCTTTCCATAAAATATCTATCAATTTCGTTGCTTGGTCGCCAAATCGTTTAATCAATTCTATTTGCCATGTTGATTTGTATGTTTCTCCAACGCCATATTCCTTAACACCTACACCTGTTTTGTTTCCCCATTGTAGCCCCGGCAATGTTATCTTCTTTTGTGAAGTTTCTAAAATATCACTAACACTTTTCGCGGTTTTTAATAACGCTTTCATATAATCAATGATGTTGTCAACATCACTTTTTGATTCTGTTGAAGATGATAACACATTACCACCATAACTATAGCCAACCAAGCCGCCCTCTTTGTAACCTCTTCTTTTTTGTTCTAACAAAGCTATAACTTTACCCCATATCGGATGCTTTACCATCCATGCGGGAGCCACCCACTCCCCACCATGCACAACACCGGCTACTTGAGATATACCAACATTTGCGGTATAACCGCCAGATTGGTGTGTTGGTAAATGCCGTATACGTTTCCGCAATTCATCTGGATTAGTCGCAAGTTTCAAAAGCGCCAGTATCGGTCCTAAAGTATACAGAGAAGCAAGCCCTATATTGCGCCAATCTTCTTCTGTTAGGAACGGTTTGACCGCTTGTGCTTTAACAAGTTCATCAACATACTTCTTTAACTCTTCTGTTGTTTTGTGAGTAGTAACCCCGAATTTTTCCAACACAGCCGAAAGAATTGCTAATTGTTGTAATGCAACAGTTACATCGTTTGATAATTTAAAGTTTTGGAAAATTTCTGCTAATTCGAGATAAGTCTTTTTCAGCTTTTCATCAGCAGTTGATTTAGCAGCCGTTTGTAACCATTCTGAGTACATTCTGACGTATTGTTGGATGGTATTCAAACCTCCGCCTTCCACTAACCAACCAGTAACCCCAGAAAGACCTTGTTGTTTATATAATCTTTTAAATAGATCGCCCATCTTCGCAAAGAAATCAATAGATTCTTTTGCTGTTGGATGCCATATCGCATTCCAAAAATCTACAAATTCTTGCCATTTTCGTTTAAACCACTCAACTAACTTTGTAAATGCTTCTTTAATTTTATCCCAGTTTTTGGCTTCTAAATAAAGAGCAATGGCGCCGCCAACAATAGCTCCACCAGGACCAAGTATCGGATATAAAGCAGCTCCAACAATCATGGCACCTATAAGCGCTATTAATTGCTCCTTTAACGATAACTTATTTTCCGTCATTTCTTTGATAGCAGTAATAGCTAGTATAGCTGCAAAAGGAATGGGCTTACCACTAGCCAATATACCTGCAGCCAGCATATCGCCGAACCAGGACTTCAGCTTTCCAATGAAATCTAACTTATCATCCTTTTTTGTGTTCATTAACCAAATCACTGATCCGATTTTTAATCCGATGTTTGGGTCTCTGGTAGCAATCCCTGCAATTAATCCTGCGCCGAGCGCTGTTTTAAAAGCATTTAATAAATCCTCTTCACTAGCTAAATTCTCTCCTGGTTTTACCCCGATTATTTTTAAAATACCATCAATAGTTGCTCCGCCTATAGTTTGTAAACCTGCGCTTATACCTTTCCACATGTCAGGTGCATACTTTTTTAATTTCTCGGCTAGAATCTTTATAAATTGTGCTGCCCAATCAGCTAACTGAGTAATGATTACATTAAATACATCGACCCAATTTTTACCATCGCCGATTTGTTGAACTGTATTCCTAATTTTACCTAAAAAATCGTATACTTTGACCTTTACAACTGTATATAAACCTATAACAATTTTCTTAATTTCCTCTAATCCGCCTTTTGTGTTTTCTACATACTCATAAACAGCATAGCCAAAACCAGCTAATAACAGATTCAACGGATTGATTAAATGTACCATTGTATATAAAACTTGGAATAAATCACCTGCTAGAGAACCAATAATTTTTAGCGGTATCATGAATCTAAAAGTGGCTTTGGCAATTCCAAGTAAAGCATTAAAAGCGCCTTCTAAATGTTCTTCTGCCCAATCTGCGGCTTTCTGAACTATTGGAACGACTTTTAAAAGGATGCGATCAAAGATGGGCATTAACCTGTAAAGTGTTGACTGGATAATAACTTGTATCTTTTTAAATGTCATAGCCACACTTGAAGCTGCTTTTTGATAAGCTGATTGAATATCACTTGCGTTCTCTCCGGTAGCTCTTCCTATTTCTTGCACTGTGTCTTCTAACGTTTCGTAATTATTTATCCAGTTTATAATAGCTCTTGTGGCTCTAACTTCAAAGCCAATACTAGACAGTACAGCCTGCTTAGTTTCATCAGAAAGATCGGCTGTCATATCCCTCAATTGTTTTATAAGTTTCAAAATGCCAACAAATTTGCCTCTTTCATCATATACTTGTATACCAAGCTTTTGCAATTTATCCACTTTTTCAAATATATCCTGAAATGCCATTTGTGTTGCAGTAGCGGCTCTTGCAGGAAGCAATCCCATTTTAGTCAATGCAGTAAAACCGCCTAAAGCTTCATCAAGCGAAACACCCAATTGCCTTGCGGCTGGTGTAATAACACCAAAATAAGTTGACATATCTTGAAATGTCAAAAGACCAACTTTCATAGCTTTAAACATTTTAGAATAAACATCAGCAAGCGTATATCCTTGTTTCTTAAACGCATTAACCATACCTATAGCAGTTTGGAAAGTTTGCTGCATATCAGCTCCGCCTGCAACTGCAGCATAAGCAGTTAATTTAAGATATTTAGAAGCTTCTTCTGCATTTCGAGTTCCAGAAGAACCTATCATATAAAGTGCATTTGCAACTTCTTCTAAACTTTTTCCACTACTTAAAGCAACATCTTTAACTATCTCTTCTGTTCTTCTTAGATTGGTATCCATCATTGTAGAAGCTAAAGCTATGGCGTCGGCTGGTTTTTGTATCAAAGCGGAAGCACCATAAGCCGCACCACCTATCATTGTAAGACCTTGAGTAATAGTTCTAAAATAGCCTTCCGTAGCATACTGCAACGTAATAAAACTTCTTTGTGTGTTTAGCATTTGTTCACTTAAATAAGAGAAGCTTTTAGCTACGGTCGTGATGGGTAATCCGATAAAAGCTTTTCCAAGTGATTTAACTACTGAAACACTTTCAGAAAAAACTCTATTTGTTCCCGAAAGAGTTTTCTGAAGTTTAGAATAAGTTGAGTGTGTTTGTGAAGAAGTAGTATTTAATCTATTAAAAGCTCCTGAAGCGCCAGTGGCTTCTGCTTTTAAGCTTTGTAATTGATTTTTAACCATTTGAATTACTGTAGAGGCTCTATCTAAAGCAACTATATTGATATTAACCTCTTGACTAACTAAGGCCATCAAATCACCTCTTTTCTCACCGAGGTCGATTCAATCTCTTGTTTTCTTCTGCTAAATATTCTGCAAAAGCCGATTTGAATATCGAATACATGATTACAAAATCAAACGGTTGATCGCATAATCCTCCTTCATAAAGCATATGCCTTAAATTGCCTTTATGATCAGTCAAAATGATGTATTTCGAATAGTAATTTCTGATTATTTTCTCTGCAAAAGGATCATCAACAAATTTATGACCTTGTAAAGTGGCTTTCATAACTCTAAATGCATCTTGCGAATCTATCTCTTTAAACTCTTTTATTTGTTTGTGATAATAATCCTGAATTTGTTTTACGATGTCTTGTTTTAAAAAGCTACAATAATATTCGTTTATTGGAACTGATTCAGACCAAGAAGTAATCAGGTCGGGAAGGGTCTCAACGACCCTCCCCTCTTGAAATTTTAAAAAAGCGCAATAAGGTAAGTAATCTTTAATAATAACCCAATCATTCTCATGGGTTATAATCATTTTACTTCATATAATTCTTCTACATCTCCTGAAACTATCCCATAAAGCCTCTGAAGGTAGCCCCAAAGTTTCCAAAGAACCGAAGACTTAACCTTCTTAAGATTCTCAACATTCACTGGTGCATTTTCACTCCAACCTTTTATGACTTTAGTAAGGAAATTAAATGGCAATTCACCTTGTAAATCCGATAAATCCATCTGATATCTACCATCTTCCATAACTGTTACTTTAGCACCTGTAAATGTCTTTCTTAAATCGGCATCAAGATATGCTGGAAGTTCCGCTAACACTTCAAACCATGTATCGGTCTCCTTCTTGGATAGCTTATCACCATCAAAGAAAACCTTTACAGTCTTTTCAGTAGCAAATAAACTCACCCTATCCCCTCCTCATTAATATGATCCAGTGGTATTATTGTAATCATTTACAGTTATAATGCTTCCGCTAGAAGGAAGCACAGCTGTGAAGCTACCACTAAGAACAAGTCTACCTTTATCACTTATATCGTGTGTAAGCTCGCTGAAGATGACGCTTGGAAGTATTAGCTCGAATTTGTAAGTAGTTCCATTATAATTCTTTTCAAAAACTGCTTGTATCCCCCATGGTTTTGCATTAACAAATTTATCTTCGTATTCTTCATTCAAAGTTGAAGTATCAAAAATGATATCAACATTTCCTGTTATTTCAAGATTAGCTGGTGATAATGTTTTTCTCAAACCAGTTCCATCATACCTGTAATCGTCAGTATCAAGATTGTTGTTTATTGTTAATTCGAAATTGGTATATTTCTCCGTAGAAGAGAAAGAAGAACCATCACTTGAGTAAAGCAATGAGATTTCTTTGAATGTATAAGGCTGCGTATCTGGTTTGGTCATAGAAGATTCATCTATAGTTGCAGTAGTAACTGTTTCTTCCCTTCCAACAAAATCGACAGAAACAGATGGGATGGAACCTATTGCAGCACTTAGTCTTAGCTGGTTAATTTTCATACCTTTGTAAAGCATTTTTATTCCAGCATGGTCAACTAAAACTACACTGCTTGGAAGGTCCTCGCCAACATCAATAGGTGTAATAGAAGTATATTCATCGCCAGAACTTGCCGTTCCATCTGGGTCCTCAAGCGTTGCCTTTCCTAAAGTAAGATAGAATAATACACCTTCAAGTTTTGGCCAAAGTTCGATATCCATAGAACCTTCTGCGCTAAGTTTACCTGGCGCCAATGCTTTTGGTGCTCTCGCGCCAAGTATTGCTTCAGAAGTTATCATGTCTATCTTTCTGTTTAAGCTCTCAGTTTTTAATGGAAGTTTGTATTTAAGATTGCTCTCTGTTCCCTGACCAAATGTGCTCTCTAAACCCAAAAAAGCTTTACTTTGTGCTCCGGTCAACATTATTTTACACCTCCCGTTTAAATATCCAGTTAATTATTTCTTCAGCCAATAATTCAATCGTTTCCTGATTTAATAACATAAAGTTTCTTTCTGGCATCTTTGATGTTCCCGTTACATGATACTGAGCATATTTCACTTGTGTGTAATAAGTTAGAATGTTTCTCTTGGCTTTGTATCTAATTGAATTTCTAAGCTTTCCTGTCCTAGTAAGAATAGGATGGCTTGCATAATTTGGACCAAATTTTCTAGCTCTTTCTTTCATAGTAGATGGCTTAAGAGATTGCCATCTTTTTCTATTTGGAAAACCGCTCCCTTCATAAACAAAGTTTTCTAATAAAGCATTCAAACCTATAAAAGCCGATTTTCGCAATCCTCTTTCTGGATTGCGTAAACGACTTGATATTGAATTCAATTCGGATAAAAGATTACCCATCTTTACATCTATTTTAATCACCATGATTTTAACTCCTCGTCAGTGAACACTCTTTCATTAGAATGAATAACAACTTTAGAAGTATCAGAAGGAGTTACCTGTTGTTCTAAAACTCTTGTCCTCATCTCTGTGTAATAGCTTTCCATTTCTGTTCTCCACATTTCCATAAATGTATCCGCCATATCTACATTGCCTACATAGGCATATAGCCTTGAAATCACATAATTTCTTGCAGCTTCATCTCTAACAGCTTCAGGTGCTTTAGGTAATTTATATGCAAAATATTCATTAGCATTATCAATTATTTCTTGAAGTTTATCATCGTCTATCAAACCTGTATCCAATTCATCGGTAAGATACTGTAATAAATCATCTGGTAAAATTTTCTTTATCTCTTCTAATGTAACCATATTATCACCTCAAAAAAGGGGATAGGGCGGGGCCCAGACCCCGCCTTTTATCATGAAATCGTTACATTAAGTATCTTCACTGCATTAGAGCTTGCTGGATATGGAAGAGGTCTGGACTGCACAAATATAGCTTTAGCTGCCCCGTTGTTTGTAACATCTTCCCAAACAACAGCCTCACCCTTTAGAGGTCTGCCGTCTGGAGAAACTTTGTAGTTAACAAGAGCACCAAATCCAAGTCTGAAGTAGCTAGAATCAACAAAGATTATTTTTCCAGTATTGGCGCTCTCGTCGAATGGTATGTAGTATTTGAAGTTTCCAGTCTCATCTGTGTATCCGCCATTGTATACATACATATCTGCATTGAGCCCGTCTATATTGAATGTCTGTCTTGCAGTCTTAAAGGTTCTTATGTTGGTCCTGAGAAGCCCAAATCCATTCTTATTCGCCCATTGCTGGAGCTGAGTATTCTTAAAGAATGCTTTTTCCACATTAGGTGTAATTATTATAAGGTCAGGATTTGCTCCATTTCTTCTCATCTCGTCGGCTATGTCGATAAGATCAGAAGCTACAGGAGATGTAGAAGATAGAGTGTAACTTTCTGCAGGAATATTAAAGTTTATTTCATAAGCTCTTTCGCCATCGTTGTAGGTTATTTTTCCTTCAGAAAGTATCTGAGCAAACATAAGTTCAATTCTTCTGTAGGTTCTGTTCTTAAGTTCTTTAGTAACCTTCGCAGCTACATATTCGATATTAGAAACAACATCCTGGGTGTTGTTTATAGCTATAATCTTTGGATTGACTATATTAAATACATCATCTTCGGTTATAACATAGTATTCGAATATCTCAGGTGGAGTGTAACTAACTTCGGAAACACTTGATCCAAGATTGATTGGTTTTGCTGGATCGCCTATTTTTCCTAGAGAAGCTACATTCATTCCGTTCTTTTCAAGTCTGAGTTTAACAGATGGAATAGGAGAATATTCCCTAACTTGTCCAAGTTTCTTCACAAGAAGGAAATCCTCAACAGGAACCTGTGAATATACACCAGTTAAGTATTCATAATTCAAACCCATTGTTTAGCACCTCCTTAAACCTTTTTCTCTACAAAAATTCCGACTTTTCTAAGCTTTGCTTTTATATCCTCGTCAAGAGTGGTAACTATCTCATCTTCGTAAACTATACCATGGAAAAGAACTTTTGCTGTTGCTGGAGACTGCCCAGATGCCACGTTTTCCATAAGGATTCCAGCAGGTTCTCCAGAAGAAAGCGGAGCATAGTGGTGGATATCGTTGGTGTCATCCTCAACATACTCAAGTATAGTCCCTTTAGGAATATCAGCACTTGCATCGACAGGCACTATAGCCTCATATCTCTCAAGCATCTAAATCCCTCCTTTACTCTTTTTCTCCCATAATCATCTTAACGGCGTTCTTAACCTTGCTCTCAAGTATCTGTTTGTTGTCAACTTCTTCGGAAAGCTGTGTGGTGAGCTCAGGTTGTTTAATATCTTCAAATATCTCTTCAAACACTTTCATTTGCTCGGGCTGTTCTAGCACAATCTTCTTTGCTTTCTCAATAACGGCGGGCTTTACTCCTTTATTCAGCCAATCTTTAGCCCAGTTCTCTACTTTAGCTTCCCATGCTTCTCTCTCCTTTGCTTTTAGTTGTTCCTCAAGTTCTACAACCTTCTGGTTGGCTTCCTCAAGTTTCTTAACAAGCTCTGTCTTTTCCTCTTCGAGAGCTTTCAGTTGCTCTTCAAGAGCGATAACCTTATCCTCCATCTGTTTATCCACCTCCTCTTCAAGATGAAACTCGGGCGGTTCCTTATCAAACGCTTTGTAATGTGCAGCTAAATGATTGTAAACTCTCTTTCTATCCTTCACAGGTATGTCTGCCCCGCCACGAGCTCCAAGCAAAGCTTTCATAGCTGCACTAACTCCGCCCCAAACAAGAGTAAGCTTGCCATCAATTAGTTTGTGGTGTGGTAATTTATAAGCTTGTTTATTGTGTGGTAAGCCATCTTCTGGATCAAGTTCGTAGTTCTCCTTATCAACATAAGCACATGCTTCGGCTAATCCTCTCCAACCTAGCTTCTCAATAATAGCATTACCGTCTTTTGCCCAATCCCAATCCCATCTTGGTGAATCATCTTTTGGTGTATTAACAACTTTTGGAACCATAAGTTTCACCTCCGCATCTTCATCATCCATAATCGCCTTGGTACTCATTCCTGCCTGAAATGCATATTTCACTATATCTGCTAAATAACTGTAAAGTTCATACAATTTTTCAGAAAGCTTTATAGGTTGCATTTTAGGATGTGCTGGACGATTGGTAAGAGCCACTCCTACAAGAACCGCGCCAACATCTTCTCCTGTTTCTTTATCTGTATAATGTTCCGTAAATTCTGCAGAAAGATATTCGAATTTCTTCTTCTGAACTAGCTCTGCCCCTTCATCAGTAAGAACTATCTTAGCCCAAAGTCCATCTTCTCTTGCTTCTACATCAACTATATCCCCATATTTTCCCACAAGATCGTTATGTGATATATTGACAGGTGGTTTATAATGTGGTATACCTTTTTTAAAGTTCTCAGCTAACTGTTGAATAAGCTCTTTTGTTATTTGAATCTTTCCATATCTCGGATCGTAAAATTCTCCGAGAGGAAGGATATTATGCCAAAATTCTTTCTTTGCTTCAGAAAGTTCAGTTATTCTTATCATATTTTCGCCTCCTAATTTCATTCTTTCAAATTTCTTAAGAGTTTTCTTATGAGTCTTGGTTCTTTTATCCTCAGGAATTGCTTCCAACAATTCCTTTAAAATTTCTCTTGTAGCAGGCGCAACATCTTTTAAATGATTAAGATCATACCACAGCGAGGTTAAAACTGTCTTTCCATCCCTAAGAATTGCTATATTTGCGCTAACTCCGTGCTTAATCTTTTTCTTTCTCCAATCTAAAATATTTCTCTTTGGCGGCATTTTTCTTAATTTAAAAACGATTGTGTTTGCTAAAACAAAAGCTGTTATGTCTTCTTCTTTCCTGTCATTATCTATGTCATACTTCAAGTGTTTTCTAAGATAAATCTTTATCATATTATCACCTCAATACCGAGCCAATTAACATTTTATCTATATCACGTTTCAAAGCAGGTGTTTCAACCTCGTTTATTAATTTAAAAGATGCAGGTAACCTATTCAGAGGTTCTAAATAACATCTACAATTACCAGACCATGTCATCTTACCATTTCTCATAACTAAAAGTACATGATTTTTCTTTAATTCAACATCGTAAACATAGCCTTCATAATCAGAAATTTCTATTTCAAAATCCGTCGTTTCGACAATATCGCCCTTTATAACACTCAACATTTTATCCGTTCTTTTTACTTGTTCGGGCTTAATAGAGATAAGGCGATCGTTTCTTAAAACCCAAACATTATGATCTTCCGTAACTTTTATATCAATCAATTCATTATAAAATCTATAAACCCTACCTTCATACCAATAGCCTACCTTACAATCAACTTCCGTTAATTCTTCCTGTAATGTTTCTGGATTTAAAGACCAAACTAGTTCTCCTTCGTTCACATCACTCCAATGTTTCCAGCCTGACTTGGTCCACAGTAAATGATCTTCTGTATAACAATTCGGGTGTAAAGGAGGCGTGTTTTCTAACACTCCTGCAAAGTCATTTGCGAGTATTATTCGACCATTTCTTGCCGCACACATAGGACATGTTTTTTCATCCATTATAGCTCTATACCTAAAAGCTACTATATCACCAAAATAAGAAGCTCTTAACAAACCCAAATTAAAATATCTCACGCTTTCGGTTTCAGCAACTACTTTTGCTCTATTATGAAAAAACTTCTTCAGTTCACTTTCAATATTTTCTGTGTCAATCTGCTTTGCAGCTATAACTTTCTGTGCATCAAAAATAACCTTTGAAGTAACTTTGGATAGATAATATTTCAATTCATCTGGCATATCTGCAAATATTTGATGAACTTCAAAATTACTTAACTGATCAATTTTATCTTTGTATATACTTTTCAAAAGACCCTTATCATATTTTAAAGCCCTTTTAACTCTTTTTAAAACAATAGGATCAAGTATAGGATTAAGTCTTACTAGCTCAATCAATTTTGTTACATCTAAAACTTCCCATGCTGCATAATTGTAAATTAACAAAAGTAACACATAAAGTATCTCATCTAAGTTATTTTCTTGTTCACCATAAGGATATTTTACCATATTTTTGAGCGTTTTTTGACTTTCACGATAAATTGCGTATAAAAGTCTATTTTTTGACCTTTTTATTAAAGCTTCGTAATCCCGCTTATTCATTGGTATTTTCGCCTCCAAAGAGATCATTATAAATTTTTTCTGCCTCTTTTATATATTCTGTATCTGTTCCGACTTGTTGCTTCGGAGCGCCCAACATAGACCTGATCCAATCACCATCAGTGTTAACATCAAGCACACCAGCGCCAACTAACTGATTAAATGCAAGTGCTAGTCTGCTCATATCTTCTGGAGATGGTTGTGATCTGAACAAGAAACTGCCAAATTCTGCAACATTAGAAAAATTATAAGTGATTATCTTTTGAATTAAGTCATTCAACAAAGCCTCTGAAACTATTTTTGCTAATCTTTCAACAGCACTCAAGAAGAGGTTCATTTGCACCCTACCTAAAGAATATGCCCCTGATCTCTCTGTAGAAAGAAGTAATGGTGGAACAAGTAATGATCTTGCTATCAATTGATTGGCATATTCTATTGCATCTCTGAACTCACCAGCAATATTCACTTTCGGTTCTAATAATTTGATATCAGTTGCTGTATCTGTAGCTATAACACCATTCATCCATAGGTTCTTTAAGTCTTCTACCAGTTTTTCTGCGTCAGTTGTTTGTCCATAAAGGATCGGCATGGAATATCTTTCCATAGCTATTGCCCAAAATTTAAATAAAGCACTTTTAAAACGATAAGCACGCCATGCTCTTCTTAAAGAAGATTGGCCTAAAACACCTGATCCCATCTTGATAAAGATTGTCTTTTCTCTCGGAATAACAACCTTCTCTCTGGTTGTTGTTTGAATAAAAGCAGTTATTTCATAATTATCTACTTTTGCGTGTAAAGTCTCAGAAGGTATAACTTCAATCTTACGAATAGTGTATTTATCTCCATCAATCTTCCATACTATCTCCGCTACTGCAAAACCATATACTAATGCATTAACAACCATGCGTGTTATGAGATTTTCTAAAGGTGTTTCCATGTTTTCTAAAGCTTTCCTGACAAATTCTTGAATTTGAGGATCGGGATGAACGTAACTGCCTATCTTATTGGCTGTGTTAAAAGCTAAGAATTCTAGAGAAGCAGCCACCGTTTCATCTTTCTCTACCATTTCTTTATAATAATTGAGTGGTATATCGCTATCAGCCCATACTTCACCAAGATATTCATTCAAAATTCCAAAAGGATTAGCCAATTGTGTTGCGGAAATTGTTTTCTTTTTTGGTCTACCCATAACATTTCTATCCCCCTTCCCGATGCTATTATTATATCATACTTTTTTATGTTTTTCGCACATCGGGGACAACTATCACTAATTCTCTTTCTACCATTTTTATTTCATCTTTTTGCCAATAAAAAGCTACATAATAAGCTTCGCCAGGCATTGTGTTTTGTTTATCTGCATAGAAAACAACATGATACTTTCCTGTATCAACAGGTTGAACGTTCAGTTCTCTTAACTGTTGAGGAGCTTTTTCTGCTGTTTCTAAATAAGCTTCATATGAGTCTGCATCAACCGTTTCCCATTCGTGTGTTATAGGGCTTAAATGTTGCGTGGTAAACTCCAAAACAATACTGCTACCCCATTCAACCTTTAATGCCATACAACCATCCCCTTTTATACTTTTCTAACAAGAGTTCGAAACTTTTTAAAATTAACAAGAGTTTGAAAATTTTCAAACTCAACAAGAGTTCGAAGCATTTTTAAATTAAGTTTTCGAATCTGTTCTAAAATAGAAAACAATGCTGACTGTACGTTTTCCCCTACTTTACTAGTTGAAATAACTTCTTCTGTTGTAAATTCGGATACTTTCGTTATTTCAGTAAACTCATTATAAGTTTTTTGAAGTGTTGCAACCAGTGCCATCAAATTTTCAGTGATTTCTAAAACACTCTGAATTTCACTTTGAAACTTTTTTGCTTCTTGTGTTGAAGCACTTTGTATTTCTTCAGATTTTTTTAAAGTTGTTAAAACGGCAACTACTTCTTGCAAACTACTTGAAACTCTCTCCAACTCCGCCAACAACTCACCAACAGAAAGTTTAGAAACATGAGAAAAGGCATTCGAAAGAGCAGAAATTAATTCAGAGGCTTTCACATACGCTGTCGCGATGTTTTCGACCAATTGCTCTTTTTCAGTCGAAGCAGTTGTAATAAGTTCGCTATTTTTATATTTTTCTAGTAATTTGGCTGTTGCTTCTTTAATAAGATAACTAATTCTTTCAGTAAAGATTGCTATTGCTTCAACGGCAACCAATTTATTCTTGACCTGCTGAGAATTGATTACAAGTCCAGGATATAAAATAGCATATTCAAGAGCATTGGTAATGTCTTCAAGAATGCGAATAGTATCTTTGAAAGATATAACAACATAACCGGAAGTAGATAAGGCCGAAGAATAAGCAGTTGTGTCATTTAAGGCTTCAAGCATCAAATCACTCTTTGCGATCATCTTAGTTATGTTATTAAGTTGCTTAACCGTCCAAGTGACGGGATCGTGAACTATGTAATCGTTCCACGTTTGTGAACTTACACGAGCGAACAATGTATTGGAAGACGACATGTTGAGCACTATATCATGTAAGATCGAAGACAAACTTGAGAACGAATTAGCAGATGTTATAGTTTCCGAAGCAGAAACCTGTTTTTTGAGAATAGCAACAATCGTAGAAGAACCAAGTTTAAGAATAATAGGAACACCAAATAATACCCAAAACGACGAGGGGATGATCATAACAGAATGTATCAAATTTGTTTTTGTAAAAGTATAAAATATCAACCAATCCACACTCTGTTCCCCTAAAGCAATGCTCCCATAAACCTCCGAAGGAGCACTAAAACCATAATCAGAATATACTATTTCATAGGTGATGTCGCTGCTACTAGTCCACACAACCTCTTTAACACCATCAAAATTTGGAATTACTACTGCATTTTGCCATTCTCCTTCAATTACAAAATCATTATTTTGTTCAAAATCTCCACCATAATATATAAAGTTGTCACCATCGGCTTCAACGGTTATCCCATATTTTTCGCTTGAACCCCGAACTCTGAATCTAATATCACTCCTTTTCGAAGCAAAATTTTGTAATGACTTAACTTTTAAATTTAATGCATTAAAATTTATTATAGAATTAAGATAATGCCAATAATTTGAATCAGTACCTGTAATTTTTGAATCGCTTATAGCAAAACTCGAATCACTATTCCCACCCGAAACCACGGATTGCCATTTGCTAGTATCTAGTTCATCCCCGTCAAAATCATCAAACAACAAAAACACTTCGTCTCCATTTTCTCGTCCTTTAACCCCTGTTCCCCACTCCATAACGATACTTATACCATTTTCCCCTATCCATGGTACTTTTACGTAGCAATATCCATTTTTCTTTCCACTCTCATCATGTTCAATCCAATAAGGCAGTTCCTCGCCATTTATATCAAGAAAACGAATATTGGAATAATTTTTATCAATTCCAGAATAGCGCGGAATTTGAAATTCAAGAACAGCATCATACGTTGGTGTGGTGCCAGAAAAAGTTAAAACGGCTTTAGGCATTCAACCACCTCACGTGGTAGTTTTAATCACATTCACTACTACGTCTGCACTTTGATTTGTGTTGTTCGTGATTTTAATTTCCACATATTTTTCCGCTAACACACTAACTGGTAGAATATAACGCCAGCTTGTAGCGGCAGGATACGCAGCACCCACTACAATAGCTTCATCAGAAAAATTAGTCCCATCTTGAGAAGGATAAACAGCAACTTCTACTCCGCCAGAAGAAGGAGCTGTAGAATAAGTCAAAACAACCTCTATTTCCATAGCTATTGCATCCGAAACATCAAAAGCAGAGCTAACAGCAGAAGCCCCATTTGCTAAACTTGAAACAGATAAAATCTGTGTTGGAGATGACTTCGTCAAGGCCATTCATTACACCTCCTCAAAAGCAACCGGTGACGACAAATTGTACTTACTCAAAAGATTATAATATTCGTCTCGCAACGCAGTATATTCTTGTTTCCAGTTTTCTAACCGTTTCTGACAATTATTCAAATTATTCTGTACTGCTTGTTGTAAAAAACTTAATTCTTGGCTTTTTCTCTCCTTTTCTTCACTAATCGATGTCATTCGTGCTAAAAGATCGTCAACCGTTTCCTGTGCTAAGCTAACCATCAACTGCTGCTCTGCTGTTTGGGGTTCGCCGATATTCGTTATCATTTCTTGCAACTTGCTTGCCTCATTCTGAATCTCCTCTAATTCATATTCCAAAACTTCAATTTTTTGTTGCAATTCTTTTATCCTATCTTCATCTTCAGGTGAAGCAACACAATTAGGTTTTTGTTTTAACAAAGCATTTAATTTTTCAAATAAAAATTGAATACGTGGCATGTCAGGAAATTGTGTGATAAAGGCTTGATATTCCTCTGGTTCAAACTCAACTTTATCAGTAATACCAAATTGTTTAAAAGCTTTATATACAATCTTAGCCAAATCATTCACCTCCTTAAGGGCTTATAAGCCCCCTAACATCAATGAGTGCTAAACTGTAAACTCTGCACTTCCAAGTAAACATCTCTATAGTTTTCCATTGGAGTATTTTCAGGAACTATCACCTTAATCCAAAAAGGCACTACATCGCCATCGTTGATGTCGCCAAGATTTAAGGCAGCTCCCGCATCACCATAAGCGCCTGGTGTTGATCCTGTTCCATCGCTATCAGGTGCAAGATAATGCCAATTTGGATCAGCACCTGCCCCTGAAACTAAATCGCTGATTTTAACCGTTACATTTTGAGCATTAACACCTTCAGCTGCTATCCAAAGAACCTGTTCCATAGTTCTATCGGCTTCTACACTGCTGTTACCTATGGCATAACTATCTGCAAAAATAGGTTCACCTGCATCGAAAGCAACTACTGTTTCTCCAGAAGCTGGTGCAGAAGTCAAAGTAATTGTGTAAGTTCCATCACCATTATCTGTGACATTGTAATCCGTTCCTGAAACAAGTAATTCTCCATATGGAGCTGAAGTGCTATACTTTCTAACTTCAGCTGGATTTTCGTTAACCGTAAATGATGTCGCTGTTCCGTTTCCTTCAAGTTGCCCTAATATCACCCTTATAGGTGTAGTTTTAGCCTGATCTTTATAAACTTTTACACTCATGCAAACCCCTCCTTATTGAAATTTTACCACCAATCATTTGAAGGCAAAATAATTCTAGAACTTGCAACCGAAACAGGTTTCGTAAATGCAGCTAAAGCTAAAGCTATTACTGTGTCGTCATGATAACCACTTTTTGCTTCCATCTTAACGTAACCGCCATCAGTTTCTTTGTATTCAAAAAATCTCAATTCATCAAGCAAATCTTTTAGCATCGGGATAGTTATTTCTTGCATCTCAAATTTAACTCTAAGATTATCTATCAACTCCTGCTTAGTATTTGGAGTGAATTTAAATGGTTGTAATCTGACACCTTTCATTTGCAGTTGTTCGTAAATTGGATCACCAACGCCTGTAACATCTATATAGCCTTTAGGTTGATATCGTTTGTAAACTGTTTCTATTCTACTAAGAACATAACTCCATGATCTCTGGTTAAATCTTTCAAAATAAACCAATCTATATGGCTTTTCCGTTATATCTAAAACGATAATCACAGTATAGTCTTGGTATTTAGCAATATCCACACCCATCGAATACATATGCCCTGATTGTGGTTTGATCGGCACTTTATAATCCTCGATAACATCTTCGATAATAGACCATGGAAATACTACGCTTTCATCATCAACAAATTCAGCTTCATATTCCACTCGCCATCTAAGAGATGTTTCGCCATATTCTAATTTCTTGAGTTCTAAAAATTCTCTGGATATGTAGGGGTTCATTGTAGAAGGAAATCTAAACGATTCGTAACCCCTAACGCCCTCAATTCCTTTCATAAACGAGTCGTAAAAGTGATTTTTACCATAAGGTGTTGATATCTTAACAAGCCTTCCATTGTAATCAGCCAACATAGGTTCGATGACATCATATACAGCAGAATCTTTAATAAAAGCCGCTTCATCTAGGATAACCAAATGTGCTTTTCTTCCCCTCAAATTGTTCGGTTTATCAGCAGATCGGGCATGTATTTCACTACCATGGACGAATTGAAGTAAAGGGTATGGAGAGTATCGAGTTCTCTTAACTAAATCATGTAAAGAACTTTTTCCAAGGAATTTCAAAACTGATTCAAAAATAACCATCGATTGATCATATGTCGGTGCTATAATAAAAATAATTCTATCAGGTGCTTTTACTGCTTCGTAAATAGCCAAAACAGCCATAGCTTCACTTTTACCAAATCTTCTACCTGCAGCAACTGTAAGAAATTGAGCATTGCTGCGCAGTATCTTTTTCTGACCCTCATGCGCTTGCCAATTAAAGAATTTCTTGGCAAAAACAACAGGGTCAGTTATTTTCATCCGCGCCCCACATCTCCTTTAGAATGGCAGCAACATTTTCCTGTAATTCGGAATGAGCAGTTTTTTCAATGACCGTCTTAATGGCTTGGATGCTCCTTTGTGTAGCAACATTCCATACTCTACTCCAAACATCAATCTCTTTTAGTTCGGTAGCACGAAGAATTTTATTTTTAGCCTGCTTTCTTAAAACACGAGCATCTTCGATGATATCATAAAGTTCATCTCTTTCGTTGAGTTTTTTAACCAAATTTTCTGCTGCCGTAAGTGCCGCATCGACCTCAGTAACATTTTGGATAGCTTTATCAGGGGTTAAATGTTTTTCAAGATGATTTTGAATGGCTTTTGGAGAATATCTAATCCCATATGTATTTTCTATATAAGCCGCTATTTGTTTAGGAGAATAACCTTCAAAATACATTCTTTCTATTTCATTCCTGTGTGGAGAGGTACAAATCTCGCATTTCAACCATATCATCCTCCTCTTCTTCTAATTCAACAGCAAAGACGGTTCCTTTCGCAATTAAATCTTGCTCTATTTGTAGAAGTTCTTCTAAATCTTCCTCGGTTTCTGCATAAAGATTTAAATCATGAATGAGCCATATCTCTTCCTCTCTATCCACCGTCATCGCCTCCACATCAACATAGTTAGTATTATATCACATTCTCTTTGGTCTTGCAGAAAAGGAAAAAGGGCACAAAAGTGCCCTTAAATAGCTTAAACATTGTAAATTTTGAAACTTTTGCCATTTCTGTTGCAACAAAATTGTAACATAACCGTAACATATTTGTTACTTTTCCTTTAGGGTTTTGGGCTTGACATCGCTTTGTTTAATCAAAGCTTCCATAAAGCCTTCTGCTTCTTTCTTTGTTGTAAACCTACCAACAGTCAAGTTGTTCCCGCTAGTAAAAACAACGTTTACCGTATACTCTGGTCTGCCCGCACCGCCTACTGTCATGTAGATATACTCTACGTTATTCATGTTAACCAACATCGGTGGGTTCTTAAATCTCAAAAACATCC
>Ga0256842_1001588_pt1 | contig 17906 bp, 21 predicted proteins | sample 4559240metaG_FD_185973 | JGI IMG/M metagenome (GOLD analysis project Ga0256842, IMG submission 185973) | Hydrothermal vent microbial communities from Guaymas Basin, Mexico - 4559-240 | ecosystem: Environmental > Aquatic > Marine > Hydrothermal vents | place: Mexico: Guaymas Basin | collected...
CTTGTCACCACATTCTGAAGGATTTACAAAATAACCCCATTTATAAGTCCAATACACCATAAAATAAATAGTTGTAAAAGAGTTTAAAAATTTTACACTTTGATAATGCCTTTCCTAAATAGTTTACCGTTTAAATATTCTTTTAATGTGTATTCCCCTTTCTTAAGTTTAAATACACCCTGTATTTTATAACCATTTGGGTCACCTGTTGCTATAAATCCCGTTCCTAAACACATTGGACACCTAAAATTGACCGCATTAATACAATACGGACACTTTTGATATTTATGATTCTTTAATTTGTATGTCTTTGTAGGTTCTATAATATCACCGTCCATATCTGTAATCTCTCTCGTAATCAGTTCATCGTAGTACTTCGATTCTATCGTAACTTCTTTTACAACTTCCATAACTTTTTATATCTTTGCATTGTTTATAAAGTTTACGTTAAAGTAGGCTTGATAATAAGCTTATCATTGTCGAAAGTAACATAATCATAAAAATCATGTTTATAAGTTGTGGTATATATGCCATAATTTGTTCTAACATTTTTTGTGCTTCTTGATTGAAATCACATTGTCCTCCTTCTGTACTATTTTCACATTTGCTTTTACATTCACCACATTCTGACTGTGATTCACAACCAGTTTTACATGTTGATTCACATTCGCTCTGACAAGATACTTCACACGATGCTTTACATGTTGTTTCACATTCTGATTTACAACTTATTTCACAATCACTCTGACATGACGTTTCACAACCTGCTTGACACGATCTCTCACATGTAGATTGACACGATACTTCACAACTTGCTTCGCAATATTGTTCACATCCTTCCTGACAACTTACTTCACATCCTGTTTTACATGAAGCTTCACATTCACTTTGACATGACGTTTCACATGATCCGCATTGTATAACGTTTGGTATTACACAATCAACTCTTACACCAAATACTTTATAATCAGTATATACATAACCACTATTGTCATGAATTTCTACAACTATTCTATCAAAATTACGTGGTGCAGTAAGCTGACCAGTATCTATATCGTAATCACCATGATCTATACTAATACCTGTTACAAATTCACAATTATCACCTTCACAAACAAATATCCTTATTTCACCAGACCCTTCATTGTGTCCTTTTATTCTTAAACTAAATTTAGTACCAGCAATGTAAGTCATATCGAAATTGATACTAATTGATACACCTAATTCTTGTAAAGACGGACAATCTAATTGATTACCAGTACAGTAAACACCTTCAGTACTACAATCATTTAACTTATTTGCATCACCACCCGCATTAACACTACAATTCGAAGGATTTACAAAATATCCCCAACTGTACGTATAAGACATAATACAAATTTAGTAAAACCATTTAAAAAATTATCGTTAATCGTAATAAGCATATCTTTATTGAACAGTTTATTCATAAAGTAATTACATGTTGTAGTTATAAAAACCTTACATTATTCTATTACTGAAAACATAGCTTTCATCATAAATATTAACATAGACATAAACATAAGCATTTGCATATACTCATACATCATTTCTTGTATATAGTCCATCATTTTGCTCATCTCTTGATCTACTTGACACTCTTTTTCACATTTTTCTTCACATGCTGTTTTACACGATGTTTCACATTCACTCTGACAACCAGAAACGACATTAACATTCTTAGTAGTAGAATATAATACATTCTTTCTACCTCTATCTAATACTTTTACAGTAACAGACACCGTACCAGCTTGATTAATAGGTTTTGAATAAACAGTAAAACTACGTGATTCATTGTAATATAACGCAACAGGTAATGAGTAATGTAATTCATTATTAACGTATAACTCTATGAAGTATATATCAGCACGATTGCATGTGTTTTGTACATTTACATCAACAGTTATTTTATCACCAACGTTTATACCATCTGGAATATTAGCATTAGCAGAACAACTTGGATTATAACCCACTTTATTTTCAGATTGACAATATATCTGACAACCATCACATTCATCAAATACACTTATAGATAAATCGTTAGGACTTTTTGTAAATGTAGATGATAATTCCGAACAGTTAGACCAACCACTATCAGCTTGTATATTCCATTTATTATAATCACTTGATCTTTCAGTAATAACACATTTTAGTCTTTTACACGTATCTGCATTTGGTTGTATCATATCACATCCAAGTAATCTTGTATCACTATTAAAATCAAGTCCAAAAACAGGTATAGGATCAGCATCAGAATTAGATGAATTACCTAACAAAACAAAAGCTTCTTTACAATCAGTACGTGGTATTACAAATGACTTAAAAAACACTGCCTTTCTTGAAGTGTCTAAATCATATCCAACAATATCGACAGTATCGTGATTTACATTATCACAACCATCTGCTTGTTTATTATCATAACACGATTTAATCATATTTGCTATTTCACTAACAGTATATTGACTGTCTTTTAAGAAACAAACAATAAATTGCATGTTCATTACACCATTTTCACACTGACCATAACCTTCTGGATTTATACAATAACCAATATCATGTTCCGTAACTTTAGTAACACAATTTGCCAAACATGAGAAATCATTTTGTAATTGACAATCACTAAACCTAAATTTGAATATAACAACATCTCCTTTTTTTGGTTTGTAATCAGGTGACAATGACATAAAGATTTATAATCCCTTATGCAATATTAAGTTTATGATTACTTTTAAAAGAGGTACAAAGTGGACAACAATACCATTGTTTGTAGATGAAAAATCAGCCTGTCCAGATTGGACAGTGTATCACATAGTAAGAGAATTCTTACAAAACGCATACGATGAACATATTAGAGCAAGAATAGTCGATGAATCAGGTAAAATATTAAAACCATACGTGAATTTTATAACAAAAAAAGATAAAGCATATGTAGTAATTTGCAACTGGGGTAAGAGTTTAACAATAGATGATCTGAAACTATTTCATTCAGATAAATCAGGACAACTAATAGGAAGTTTCGGTACAGGTTTAGATTTAGCAATAGTCAAACTATTACACTTAAACGAAAAAGCAGGTATTGATCTAACAGTAGAAAAACCAAAAGCTTACAATTGTTGGATATTTTTCCAAGATGGTACAATAACTTTATCAAAATACGTATCATTACAAAATACAATATCACCAGCCATAAAATACACATCAGATTTTACAATAACAGATTTCATAGAAAGATATGCAAATATTATAATAAAACATCCTGTGTATGGTTATCCATCTACAGTGTCTATAATTATGATACCGATTGATGAGCTAACAGACATAAAACAAGAAATACGTGAAAAAATATTATTTGTGTATGATTGTCCATACGAAAGATACGTAATTAACAAAGAATTACAGGACAAAATAGGTTACATACTAAGACGAAAGGACGATAAATCGTATCCTAAAGGAAAACTATTCAGAAAAGGGATATACGTCTGTGATAAAGAAACGTGTTATTACAGTTACGACTTAACATTGTCTATAACAACAAAAAATGAAAGAGGAGATTTCGTATTGTTAGAAAATAGAAACGATGTAAGATGGGATAGAGCAGTACCAATAATGTTACTAACTATCACAACATACTTAACAGATTACAACTTTGTTAAAAACTTTGTAGAAAACTTTGTAGATATATATTGTGCAGAAAGTCCACTACCTACAGGATTAGTAAATACTGCAAAACATAAGAAATTAATAGAATACAGTTCTACTGAATCAGTATTAAAATATAGTTCAATAGATGTATGGTGGTCAGAACCGTGTAGAAAAGTATTAGACTGGTTAAGAACTAATAAAGATAAAGTGTACGAAACGTTTTTGAAAGTAGTTAAAGATTTAATAAAAGAAATACTAAACAGAGAAGTTGAATTTAAAGATATAGTTGTATTAACAAATCCGAAATATTCTAACATAGCTTTAAGATATGGATATGTCGTAATAGACTTGCCAGATTGGTTAAAGTATTTACTAACATCATACTCTGCAACACTAAGAGAAGATAAAGAAATATACTTTCAAGGTAAGGATTACAAACCACACTACGCTAAACTAAACGAATTCGAACAAAAAATAAAAGAAGCTTGTGAAGAATTTATACACGATCTAACAGGTTGTAAATTAGACATAAAAGTATTCTCAGAATTAGAAACAGTCGTAGATAGTATAAAACACGAAGTTAATACTGTTTATGGATACACAACTGGTAAACCAGATGAAGTATACATTCACAAGTGTACTTTAAGATGTCCTTATATAGCATTTAGCACGACAATGCATGAATATTTACACATTCCCGAAAATGAGTGCAACAATAGTAGATATAGAGAAGCTGTAAACATGTTTTCTGATATAATACAAAAAGAAGGATGTGCACCATTTAAAGATACTGAAATATCTGGTGGAAGTGACGGGACAGAAGAGTTTGAATTTCAACACTTCTTATTCTTTGCAAATTACTTGTATAGACTGACATCACCACTAAGTTCAATATATTACGAAACACATTCATTAGTGAAAATAATAGAATCACACGATCCAGAATACATTAAACAGATACCAAATTATAAACTACCAGCACCACATCCAATATTCTTAGCAATACCAAGAAGATTAAACACAATCTCAACAGTATTAGAAAAATGTAGAGATTGGTATTCACAAAAAATAAACCAATTAGTACAATTACAAGGTGAATTAAAAGAAATTAAACAATTGTATGAAGAATGCGAAAAAAGACTAAAAGAAACACAAGATAAATTAGACAAAGTAAGTGAAGAATTGAATAAATGTAAATCAGAAAAAGAAGAATGTGAAAAACGTATAAGAGAAAAAGAGAGTGAAATATACAATCTGAAAGAAAAAATAGGAGCATTACAAAATGAAATAGAACAGAAGAAAGAAGAAATTGAAAAATTAAACAAAGAAATTAAAAATCTAAAAACAGATAAAGAAGTATTAGAAAACAGATTAGACAAATGTGAATCTGAAAAGTCAGAATTAAAGATAAAAGTTGAAAAATTGGAAAATGATAAAAAAGAATTACAATACGAATTAGACAAGAAAACAGAAGAATTAAACAGACTATCTGAAGAGTTAGAAGCATTAATTAAAATTAGAGATGAATTAGAAGAAAGGTTACACAATTGTGAAATTGAGGTAAAAACACTACGTGAACGTGAAGAAGAATTACAAAACAGGATAAAAGAACTTGAATCTGAGAAAGAAGAGTTACAGAACAAAATTACAGAATTAGAAAGAAGAAATAAAGAGTTACAAAGGACTGTAGAAGAGCTTACAAAATTAAAAGAGGATTTAGAAGACAGATTAAACAGACTAATGGAAGAAAATAAGAAACTGATAACAGAAAATGAAGAATTAAAAAAGGAAATTGACAGACTAAAAAGAGAAAATGAAGAATTAAGACGTGAACTTGCAAGTAAAGGTTAAATAATGTAATAAAATATGAAAAATATGGAGCTTGAAAACTTAGATATTAAAGAACAAAAAATAGAAAACTTTGAAATAAATTTAGACAGCAGTAGAGTCATAAAAATAGATAAGAGATTTCTAAAATTTTTGAACATGGATTTGGTAGAAGAAAACAGTGCTGGAATAGACTTACAGTATGGTAAATTGATAATATACGAACCCAACGAATATTTACTAAAGTGGCTAAAAGATAATAGAATACCTGTAGAGTTAGAAGATTAAAAATTTCTTAAAAATTCAACTATTTTTTTAACACTCTCATAATTTATTTGTTTATTCACATATATGCTCACATTATCCATATTTATACCATCTTCAGTATAGAACGTAATTTTGAAATCTTTGTCAATTAATGTGTAATGTATTGTGTATCTTTCCACATTTAAGTTTAGTTCTGATTTAATTTTATCAGCTAACTTTTGTAATTTATTCTCTAACACTATATTTTTGTAGTTACAGTGGTATTCATCTATTGCATACATTATAGCGTTTTCAAACCATTGTGTTAGTTTAGTCTTTAAATTACGTGATGCTATGTAACAGTATTTGCCTTGAAATGTTGATTTGCGTATCTTTGGAAATGTTAATAACATTCCTGACTGTGTTAGTTTTATGTAAAAGACGTGTCCGCATGACCACTTTAACCCTTCAGTATCTTCCAATTTTATTCTGACGTTTACATGTGTGTATCTTACTTTTATTTCACAATCTACAGTAAACGGTTCATAGTTTACACGTTCTAATGCTAATTCAAAACAGTCTTTAAATGTTTTTTCTAAATCACTCTTTGAAAACACTTTGCAATGTTTTAAATACGTTTTCAAATATTCGATAACGTATTCTCTATTGTATAGTGATAAATTTTCTGAATTGAAATCAATTTCGAAGTTTTTGTCCACTACAAAGTATTCATCCTCATTTTGTGAACACTTGAACAATAGTTTATCTTCTGATGGTATTATGTATATTGTATGTCCACCGTGTAATGGACACGGTAATGTCGATACATACTCTCCACTCTTACCAAACAACTCCTTTAACTCAATCATATTTTTTTATAACTTTCTAAGGTTTATAAAATTTTCGATACTAAACGGTACTCGACCTTAAAAAAACATAAATTACCCACTCTACAAAAAAGTACTGAATAGTAAAAAATAAATCTTACAAAAACCTACCACATTTGACATAACTGGACTCTACATCACGAAATATACAATACTAAACTTAAATCTACAATATTTACTGTACAGGACACTAATAGACTCAACTTATGATACTGCAAGGTACGATATTCATACAACATAACACTACTGCACGATATTCACAAAACGGTAGTATAACATATCGAAAGATACCTTGCTTAATTAACTTTAATTAACCAGACTCTAATCGAACATACATAATTTACTGTACATGACACTAATAGACCATACACAATGCAATACACTATACATAATGTTAATTGCATTAATTTAACGAAATTTAATTACGCTACGTGAATACACAGTACTTTACGCATATCACTCTATTCTACTACATATTATATACAGTATTACACAATACTTTACATATATCGCTATATTATACTGTAAACCACCATAAGCTATTGCACATTAAACATCGCACAACACCTTACAAAATACTACAATATATACTGAATAATACTATGCTTTAACAAACAAAATACTAATATATTTACTATACTGTTTATACTTTACTTTACCAAATAATACCAGATTTGTACTTATTTAACTATGCTTAACACCACATCACATCACTATACCCACATTAATACACGTTACCTTATTTAATACTGTCTGATTAACACATACATTAATACGCTTTACAGTATAACATAGTGCGTAATCTAACTGAATATAACATATACATAACATAATTTTACATCACGTTATATACTATCACCTAATCGTACCTAACGAAGAAGTAACCTACGCTATATATGATATAATACGTTATCACACCAAACTTCACCATGTTTAATATACGTGCTCTACTATACTATAACCTGTCATATATTACCTTATACACTTAATACGTAAATTAATGTATCTTGATTTATGATACTTTATACATTACACTTTGCTACACCATACCCGAACTGATACGGCTCACAATACCTTGCCCTACTCAATTTAATTGAAAATTCACGATGCTGTACTCTATATAGTGTAATTGAATTAACAGTAACTTATCTATCATACTTAACAATACTCTATACACGATAGTAGTATTCTACACTATTTAACAGTACTCTACACATTGTACTCCACCGAACTGTATCTCATTAATGTTATCTTAAACGTTATCATACGAAACTGTAATCATTCCTTACTATCCTTAATCTTTTATCCATTGTTTATAAAGTTTACGATTTTCGAAAACTTTATAAATCTTATAGTTTATGATGGTATATGTTCAAGTTGAAAGGGTTGTTTTACGGGAAAGCGGGTGCTGGAAAAACGTATTGTGCATTGACGACAGCATTACACTTTGCAAAACAGGGATACAAAGTATTGTATTTAGACTTAGAAAACGGAACTGATAAAGCAATAGTTGATTTGGCAGTATCAGGAAAGGTTGAAATAGGTGAAGTAAGTGAAAGTGTTGTAAACGTTATAATAAACGGAAATACTTTAAAAATACTGAAAACGCTAAAGTGGATTGATACTGAATATGTTGTTTACAGCGATACTATAAACAAATATGATTTAGTAGTGCTTGATGGAATTTCAGAAGTGTTTAATCAGAAGAGAGATTTTATAGAGTTAGATGCAAAACGTAAGAAGAGATTTATAAGTCCACAAGGTGGAATACATGAAGTGAAAGACCCAGAAACATTTGTATTGCCTTTCTTCATGTATCCACCAATATACGATGATACTGCACAAGTAGTCAGACATTTAACACTAAAAACAAAACCACATGTGATTATGACTCTTAGAGAATCTGAAGGTGAAAGCAGTACTAAACAAAAATTTGAACAAGATATATTTGCTTTATTTGACTTCGTATTTCACGTACAATCACCAGAATTAGCTTATGTAAAAAAGATTAGAGGTTTCAAAAAGATTACACAAGTTAGAAATCCTGCAGAAGAGTGTACTAAAATATTAATGAATTACGTGAATGTATTAAATAAAGTTCTTAAAACAAAAGTAAAAGAAGAAACTACTGAAAACAAAAGTGAAGAAACATAATATACTCTATTTTTATCCTCTTTTGCGTATATTTTTCTATTACGTAAACTTTATAAACAACTTAAATAAGTTTAGGATATGCCGTGCAAGAAGATAAAGCTTGAGAACGCTGATTTTGACATTCCGAAAGATTACAAATACGAATACGAAAAAAGAGTTTACAGTAATAAGAGAGTGTATTTAGACATTGGGAGAGGAATAAAACTTGCAGGATTCAACATACACGATGCCGTAGATGTCAAAGTATACAATAATTGTATTGTAATAAAAAAAGCAGAATTAGGTAATGTCAGCAATCTAAAGATTGTAAAGTGTAAAAAAAGCGGAAACGGTTTTGAATATCCACTATTAACATTAGGATTGCCATTTTTAGAACCATTGCAAATTTACGGCGGTAGTAAAGTGAAAATAAAAGTGTATAATAAAATGGTTGTTATAACGAAGGTGGTTGAATGACGGTAGTTCACAAGCTTATAGCGATGTCACTATTAACATCAGTTATGAACGACATGATAATACAAAAGAAAGACGGTTCACAAGTAAGTATGAGACCACATATAAATGTATTTATCTATCAACCTTTTGGTACTGGCAAGTCATATTCTGTTGATGATCTAATTAAAAAAGGATATGCTGTACCATGTAATAGATATAGTGAGGCAGGTTTTATAGGAACAATAGAACGATCAGGTATGTTTAGAAAAGGAAGTCTGTTAAGAGCAGGTGGTAAAATACTATTAATTGATGAATTTCAAAATCTTAAAGATCATCAGAAGGAACTACTGTTAGAAGTTATTGAACAAAGAAGAACGTCAAGATCAATAGGAATACACACACCTGTACCAATCGAAGAAAAAGATGAATATATAGAATACGTTATAGATGGTGGGTATATATACATTAAAAAAATAAGATTCAGTGTAATAGCATTAAGTATGAAAAGCAATTATAAAAGATACAATGATTTAGCACTATTATCGAGATTTATACCTATCTTTATTACACCAAGTCTTGAAGATTTGTATATTAGCCTAACAGAAGAAAAACCACCTGATTATTCAAAATATGCTAAACACTTAGATTTATTCAAGCATAGAGATTATTTTGTACCTTATAAAGTTCTTAACTATACTGCAAAAGTTATGAAATCTATTATAAAGAGTTTAAATATGAGTATTAGTTTTTACATGAGGCTTACTCTTGATCTATTGAGGTTAGCTGGTATTAGGGCTGTAATGTCAAATAGAGATGTAACAATAGAAGATGTTGAATTAGTATTTGGTTTACTGAATTTTATTATCAGAAACATGCAATGTGAAGGTTTAAGTTTATTGGATTTAAAAGTGTTAGATGCAATAACACAATCTTGTGAAGAAAAAGGATATGCTACAGCACAAGATATTGTATCAAAAGTGGAATCATATGAATTAAAACAGATTCAAGAATCTATTAAAAAATTATACAATCGTAAACTTATTGATGTCGAAAATAACAATAACATCACCGTGTTTAAAATAAGAAAGATAAAAATATAATACATTTCTATACATTCATAAAATCGTTAAGTTTATAAATCAACGTATTTTAATATAATGTATGAAGACGATACCAGTTAGTGAGGAAGTTTATCATGAGTTGCTAATACTACAAGGATTGCTGAAAGAGAACAAATGGGATAATCTAATGAGAAAAGTGGTAAATATTGTGAAGGAGTATGTGTATAATGAATCGGTGAAAAAAGCGATAGATGAAGGCAATTATAAGAAATTGAAAGAATGTATTGAATTAGCTATTTTAGAATCATGTAAAAAGACATCGTAAACTTTATAAAACTTTAAAGAATAAGGAAATACATGCAAAAGGTATGCATATATGGTATAGCAGGTACTGGCAAGACTCGTTATTTATTAAAACAGTTTAAAGATTTAAAAGATGTGTGTTATGTTACATTTAGGAGAAACATGGCAGAAGATTTTGTAAAAAGGTGTGACAACAACACAAATGGCAACATTGTAGGAACAATACACAGTGTTTGCTGGAAATTGTTAAGACAGTATGAAGGTTACAGTAAAAAAGACATTGCAACGGCTAAAGATTACGTTAGATTCTGTGAAATACATGGAATACCTATAAAAGTATCAGAATTGAATAAAGAGATAGATGACTTAGATGAATACGAATCATTCGGTGCAAAGTGTTACGCAATATACAACAATTGTATTAATGCTTTAATCAGTTTTAATAAGTGGTATGAATTACCAGAATATGCTTTACCAGAATTAGGAATTGAAGAAAGGAATTATGTTACGAATGTGATAAAAGGTTGGATAGAATATTTAGAAGACATTGGTAAGATAGATTTTCCAATGATGTTATACATTTGTCATAAGAAAAAGTTGTGTATTAACAGTAATGTACTAATGTGTGATGAAGCACATGATATGACACCTATACAATGGTCTTTAGTGAATATGTGGAGTAAACACTGTGAACAATACTATATAGCATTTGACATTATGCAAACAATATATAGTTTTTGGCTTTCAAAACCAGAACCACTTATAGAACATTGGAAAACGGCTGATAGCAAAATAATATTATCACCATCTTACAGAATCAGTAGAAAAATATACGATTTTGCTAACAATATATTAAAACGTTCAAATCAGTATCTTCCAAAAGTTCAATGTGTAGGCAATACAAATATTATAAGAGTACCACCTGATTCCTTTAAACACATTGTATTAGAATATAGACCTACAATATTGTGCAGAACTAAATATCACTTAAAAGAAGTAAGTAAAGTATTAGACATGTTAAACGTGATATACACTGGTATCTTTGGTTGGACTGATGCTATGATAAAAACTTACAGAGCAATATGGTGTTTACGAAATAATTACAAAGTATTGAGTGATGATCTAAAGTGTTTAAAGAGTGTATCAGACAATATTGTAAAAGATGTGAAGATATATACGTGTAACAAAGTATTAGAACATAGTGTAGCGTTAAATTATCTTACAGAATTTGGGAAGAGTGTTATTTACAGTAGTAATCCATTTGAATATACTAAATTTGGGAATTACAATAAGAGGAAAATGTTAAACGCACTTAAGAACAATACAAAACCGATAGTATATGCCAAATTATACACAATACACGGTTCTAAGGGTTTAGAATGGGATAACGTGTTAGTAATAGATGGTATAACGTCAAAAACGTATAGGCATTGTTATAAATATTATGAAGAATTTAGAAATGAGTGCAGAGTGTGGTACGTGGCAATGAGTAGAGCAATTAAAAATCTATTTGTAATGGATAGTACCTTCTTTAATTCAAAAAGTTTAAATATTCCTTTCTTATTTAACTGATAACATGTTGATTCGATGTAATGTCAAAGATTGTGTATATAATAATGGATCATTCTGTACGTTAGATGTTGTAGAGATAGACAGTAATGGAAAGTGTATGAACTATAAGGAGAAAATACCATACAAGGGTAATATAGTTGTAAAGTGTAAATGTGGTAATGAAATTATAATAGATTTTGAAGATTGTAACAGTACTGATATTTTAAAGCGTTGTTCAGAATGTGGTAGAAAAATAAGTGTTGAAATAAATGTTAATTACGGATAAACGAAAATTTTATAAAGTTTTTTCACGTATTTTTACTATGAACGTTATAGATAAGATTAGGAATGCGTTGAATTTGTGTAAGGATTTAAAAGAAGAGAATGAGAAACTGAAATTAGAGAACGAAGAACTACGTAAGAAGATTGAAGAGTTGGAAAAAAAATTAAAAAAAGCAGAAGAAGAGTTAGAAAAGATAAGAGAACAAATAAGTGAATTAGGTGAATTAGCAGAGGTGGTGATAAATGGTTATGCTTGAGAAAGTTGCAGGGTTTGTTTGTATTGGTTTGTTAATTTTCTTAACAATAAGTGGAGTGTACATTATTATAGACAAACCAGAATATGCAGAGTTCGGTAAGAACATTTGTTTACTTATAGCTGGTACAGTATCTTCTGTTGTTGCAGGACTATTCCAAAGTGCTAAAGATCGTTTCGTGTTTGAACAACCTGCAAGTTCTAAATGTAAAATCACAATAGAGGCACAAGATCAATAATTTTTTATTTTTTATACTTTTTTAGCAATTATTTTAAAATCGTAAACTTTATAAACCGTAGAATTCTATAAAGTATTGATGACGGAAGAGGAGATAGTTAAGAAAGTATTAGAAATGGACGTGACGGACATAAGCGAAAGTGCCAGAAGACCGTTTGTAGGTACTGTAGTATGGGCAAAACTGCCATGCAACTGCAAACTATGTGAGAAAGGAAAACAGAGAAGACAATTTGAAGGCTATCCAGCACAACTACACATCGTAGTATTTCCACTTGAAGAGTATGAGAACGTACAAAGTTTCTGGTATGGTATCAGAGATAGCAAAGTAACACTATTAAGTGGATTTGGAGCATTTATACACAGTCTACATACTACACTTGCCAAGAAAGGTATAGTGATTACAAAGATCGGTGAATTAGTGAAATTTATGGTTGGCAAAGTGTTCAAGTTTGAGTACATGACTGTTGGAGAATATTACAAGAAAGTAACAAACGAAGAACCACCTAAGAGAATAAGTGAACAAGCAATTAAAAAGTATCAGTACTTCGTGACAGACTACTATGATGAAAAAATGTATGAAATTAGCTTTAGTGGAAAGTGGGGAAGTTACACGGACATGCTTAAGACTGCTAAGGCTAAGGTTGAAGAATGGTACAAACAAAAAGTAGAAGAACAGGAAGCTGAAGAAAAACAGGATGAAATAGAAAAAGCATTTGAAGAACAGTTCGATCTTAGCATAAAACTTGAATAACCTTTTTATTTTTATATTGCCTATGATTCTTATGAAGTTTGTATTTAACAACGTGTTAAAACATTTGTTAGACAACGGTATAGTTTATACATTTAGACCATATTGTAAGAAGTGGAAGAGAATTGTAACAATTGTAAATAAACACAACACTCCTTTAGCTATTGCAGAAGTGGAATACGTTGGTGAACTAAAATATACTATGGGAGTACCATATATCGAAACAGATACATATCCAATGTCCTTATCAAATTATGTAAAACATAGTGGTTTTAAAAGTGAATACGAGTGGTTAAATTGTGTAAGAAAAATATACAAACGTAAGCACGTATTTTTGTATAAAGTAACGATATTAAAATATTTAAGGTGATAACTATGCAAACAAATTTGTTTAGTTTTAGTAGTGAAAGTAGTAATAAAACTAAGGAAAATGTAAAAGTAACTGAAGAAAAAACAAAAGAACAACGTGAAAGTAATATTGTTTTCAAATTAGGTGATGCCTTTGAACTTATAAAATCTGTTGAAGATAACAGTATTGATTTAATACTGACTGATCCACCATATAATGACGTTACACATTTAGCTTATAAAAATAGTTTGTGTTATGATAAAAAGTTACAACTTGCGAGAGAATTTAAAAGAGTGTTAAAAATTACTGGTAGTGTTATAATATTCTGTGGTTTTGAAGATCAATTTGAGTGGTATAATGTATTAAAACAAACAGGGTTTATATTCAAAAGACAATGTGTTATAGTATATGAAAACATGAGCAGAAAACCTAACAGGAATTTTATACCGCAACATGAATCGTATTTATTCTTTGTAAAGTCTGACAGGTATTATTGGAACAATAATTTACAAAATCCTACGACTGTTTATAAAACTATAAAGGTTATGACGTTCAACAAAAGATGGTTAGAGTATATTGGTATTCCATTAGAGAAGATTGGTGTGACTCCTAAACCTCTTAAGTTGATTATACAATTAGTACAACTATTAACACCATGTGGAGGTACAGTATTAGACCCATTTTGTGGTAGTGGTACTACAGCACTCGCATGTAAACTTACTAATAGAAATTGTATTTGTTTTGAAATAAATAAAGACATTTACGAAATTGCTAAAAGACGTTTGCAAATGTCTAATATTGAACAATTTATGTATTAAAATCGAAAACTTTATAATCTCAGGATTACATTTTTATTATGGATATTGAAGTTTTAATATCGGACATTTTACAGAAGTTAGCAGAACCAAGTGTAAGACCAATTAGCGAAATACATGTTTCGGACATTGCGAACTGTTTAAGAAGAAGTTATTACAGTAGAAAACAACCCAAAAAAGTTGATTTAGTAAGTGCAATGAGAATGAAGTTCGGAACTACATTACACGAATACATACAGAACGAACTATTAAAATACGGTTTCTCTAAAGAAGTTAGAGTTGTTACAGATTGTAAAGATTTTAGAATAATAGCAACACCTGATTTAATACACGAAGAAAAAGGAATCGTCGTAGAACTAAAAACAACAAACAGTAATTTAATAACACCACATGAAAATTACGTAAAACAGTTAAAAATGTACATGAGATTACTAAGTGATCATATAACAGTAACAAAAGGATATATTGTAGTAATTAACAGAGATAGTGGATATGTAAGAGCATTTGAAGTAAATGAAATGTTTGATTTTGATTACATATATAACAGAGCTAAAAAACTATACGAATGTCTAATAAATGATACTCCACCTGAACCAGAATATAGCAACTTGTGTACATGGTGTCCATATAGAAAAGAGTGTTTAGAACAACTAACTTGTTTAACACTTGATAGCTTCTGTAACGGGGATTAATTATGATAGAACACATACTTTCAATAATATTATTTTTAATAATATTTATTAGCATTACAATACAAAATATTCTAATTAAACGTACAAACAATCGAATTAACAGTATTGTTTGTAATATCTCAAATCACATAAAACGTATTGAAAAAGATATTGAAAACATAAACACTGTAAAAGAAGAAATACTATCTGATGTTGATAAAGTGTTAAAAGAAATGTTAAGAGAATGTGATGTAAATATCTCAAAATTATCTGAAAGAATAGATACGTTAGAGAATAAGTTTAATAATGTTGTTAAGAGTGCAGATAAGCTAATACGATTAAATCTTGATAAGAAATATGCTGATTTAGTAGAGTTATATTGTAAAATTTTTGATGATCTAAGAGATTTGGATAATAGAGTATCACTGTTGTATAACACAGTAGATTATTTAAAACAGGAATTGGTCGAATTAGAGCGTAATACTAAAACATAATCGAAAACTTTATAAACCTACAATCTTATATTTATTATGCGGATAAAGATAGACAAAGGTTTTAGTATTAATGTAAAAGTAAGAGGACATTGCAAGTATTGTGGAGAGTGCTGTAAAGACACGGTATATTTGACAATACCAGATTTACTAAACTTAGAAAAACACGGTTTATTGGACAAAGTTACAATGGTTCATGGATTACCAGCTTTAAAAAAAGAAAATGGTAAATGCGTATTTTACAATGGTAGGTGTAAAATATACAATTTCAGACCAGTAGTGTGTAGATTGTATCCAATAACAATAACACCAAATAATCTAAAAATACAGTGTACTAAACACGAATATGCATGTAAATACAATACAGAATTGGTGTATAGTATAAGGTATAGTGATCTTATTAAGTTATTTTACTGGTTTGTAAGACAAGCGGAACTTATGAAGCAATATGGTTTAATTAAGATAGGTGATGAATTATGAAGTTGATAGACGGTTATAGGGTTAAAGAAAAAGATTGGGATAAGTTTAAAGCTATGTGTTATATTGTATACACAAACAGTAAGTATGCATCAAGACTATTACCACAATTTAGAAGGATTCTAAATAATTACAGAATTGGTGTTAAAACAGTATTAGCGATAGCTGGTAAAGTAATTAAAGGAGATTACAGAACAGTATATTATCTTAAAAAGGCTAATGCTAAATTAATTAGAGCAGAAAATGTCGGTAAAATTTGTTATTACGATAGTGCGTTACATGTGTTTACAATTAGTGAAGATTACGAATTAAGTGATTTAATAAATGTTAGAGAAGAAATACTATCTGAACAAATTAGAAGATGGGGTGGTGCTCTTGATGTGCATGACACTTATGAACTTGAATATGAAATATCAAGTGATAAATATAATGCTATTAAACAATATCTTGACAGTTTTAACATTGTTGCAAGGGATTCAAGATGTTGGAAGAAATACAATTATACACCACCACGTAATTTTGTTGTATCTGATCACATTCTTGCACATCTTATTATATGTGGTATAAAACCACCACATGCTATACCAGATTTAGAAATATTTGAACTAATTGATGAAGAGTTTCCGTGTATAGGTGTTGCTGGTACGTGTATTGATGAAGAATTACATACGTCATCACAATCGTTGTATGTTATGGCATTTAACACAGCTACACCAAGATGTCAGTTATGGAAACGTGGTGGTTGGAATCCTCCACGAACTATACAAACATACTTACCACCTTCAGAATCTAAGAAAAGAAGCAGGACAATTAAAACAACAAAAAAGATAGAAAGAACTGAAGAAACTGAAAGTATGGTAGGTGAAATTAAAGAAGTTAAAGAGTTTAACATATATCCAAATCCACTATCAGACAAACCAATACACAAAGTTCACAAGAAGTTTAGAAAAATAATGAAATTCTTATATGAAAACGGATTAAACCCAATACCATTAGCTAAAGATAGTAAATCACCACTAAAAGGTTTCAGATGGAAGTATTTACACAATAATCCTATAACTTTAGAAGATTTCCTACTATTCGAAAAAGACATAAATATAGGAATAGTCTGCGGTTATAATAATTTCGTAGCACTCGATATTGATGTGAATCTTTATCCAGATATTATACTTGATCAAATTAATACAACTGTAGTGAAAACACCACATGGTTATCATGTATATTTCTTTACAGACAGACCATTTACTAAAGTATATTCTGTAAAAGTAGGTGGTAAGGTAAAGTATCCTGTAGCTATAAAATCGAGTGGTTATGTTGTAGCACCACCATCGACGTATAAAGGTATGAAGTATGTATTTGTGAGTGATATTAAACCAGCCTACATAGAACATGAAAAATTAGAAAAACTTGTGGATGCGTTCTTTAAGGAGTATAGGGATAAGATAATAGAACTGATTG
>Ga0256842_1001589_pt1 | contig 17901 bp, 18 predicted proteins | sample 4559240metaG_FD_185973 | JGI IMG/M metagenome (GOLD analysis project Ga0256842, IMG submission 185973) | Hydrothermal vent microbial communities from Guaymas Basin, Mexico - 4559-240 | ecosystem: Environmental > Aquatic > Marine > Hydrothermal vents | place: Mexico: Guaymas Basin | collected...
TAACCCAGGTTCTCGATACGTTCTGCCGGACTGACCACATCGGTAAGACGTAAACCGAGTTTATCATCCACCAGCACCACTTCCCCCCGAGCGATCAGGCGGGAATTGACGTACACATCCAACGGCTCGTTGGCGGAGCGCCCCAACTCCACCACATAGCCTTCATCCATTTTCAGCAGTTCGCGCACCAGAATTTTAGTGCGGCCAACCTCCACCGACAACTCCAGCGGAATATCCAGCAGCAATTCAAGATTTTTAAGCTCGTCCTGCAGTTCCGAGTGTTCCTCTTCGACATCGGCACCGTCTTCTGCAACAGGGTCGACGGCTGTCTCTTCGCTGTTTTCCATAATGGCTATTATCTCCTTTGACTTATCCGTCCAAGAACTTTCAACGCTTTTTCGCCGTCACGCAGTCCGGCCAGACCGGTAAACTTTGGCTGCCCCTCCACCAGCAGTGTCATCTCACTGTCAAGACGACAATCCAGGTCGATTACATCACCGACACGCAGATCAAGAATTTCACGCACATTGAGGCTGACACTGGCCAGCTGAGCGACAACTTCCACCTCCATCTGCATCACCTCGGCCGCCAGGGCGCTGGCCCACTGGCTACCGCTGCTGGTGGCGCCAAGCTCACTTTTTAGTTTTTCACGAATCGGATCGAGGGAACTCAGGGGGATGGCCAGCCGCAACTTACCGCTGCTCTGATCGATCTTGACTTTGAATACGGCTACCATCATCTCGGTATCGGCGGGCACAATAGTTACCAGGCGCGGATTAACCTCCACCCGCTGCAGTTGGGCGTCTAATTGCTCAACGGCAGCAAAAGCCTTGTTCATCTCCTGACAACATTCGGCTATAGTCTCGCGCAGGATATTCAGCTCGATGGTGGTCATCCGCCGGGCGGGGATAAGCGGGTCCTGTTCGACATTACCACCGCCGAGCATAATCTCCACCTGGGCAAAAGCCACTTCGGGATCGAAAATCAGCAGACCGCTTTTTTTGAGTGGATCGAGAGAAGTAATGCCGTAAACTTGGTTGTTGCTGCACTCGCTGATAAGGGTTTCGTATTCCACAGAACCAATATTTTCCCGTTCCACCACCACTGCCCGTTGCAGGCGGCTGGAAAATGCAAAGGTGAGGTTGCGGGCAAAGGCATCGAGCAGAATATCAAAATTAGCCAGCCGTACGCCGGACTGAGTCTTGGTCTGAACCAGACTGAATCCGCTGACATGCGCCGCCGGCTCCTCGCCGTAATCCTCAACCTCCAGCTCGGAATCGAGGCTGCCGCTTTTGACCGCCGACAGCAGCTCGGCTATCTCCTCTTTGGAGAGAATCCGCTCCAACAGCGCCCCCTACTGCACAACAAATTCGGTGAAATAGATCCCTTTGACCTTGCCTTTGGTAAGTATTTTGTTCAGCCGGGCGATAATTTCCGCCCTGAGCTGCAATTTACCCTGCAAATCGTTGAGTTCGGCAAAGGTTTTGTTGCCCACCAGCAAAATAATACTGTCGCGAATCTGCGGCATACGCTGATTAACCTCGGCCACGGTCTCCTCGTTTTCCAGCTCCAGCGTAACCGATGCTTTCAGATAGCGGGTTTCATTCTTGTCGAGAATGTTGATGATAAAATCGGAGATATCCACCATGGGACCAACCTGCTCTTTTTCCACCTCTTCAACTTCGGCAGATGCGGCCTCCTGGTTCTGCACCGAACGGGCACCAAGCAGGTAAGCGGCCACGCCCACCGCCGCCACCAGCACCACCACGCCGATAATGACAAAAATCATCATTTTGCTTTTGCCACCTTTTTCTTCTTTTACCTCATCATCGGCCATTGTTTATCTCTCCCTGTGTCTTAATCACTCACCGCACCAGCAAAGGCGTTCTAAAACGGTAACTGTTCCGAAGCATCAATCAGGTACGGCAGCTGCTTGCGGTAACTGCCCAAGCTCTCCAGTACAAACTCTACCCGCCGATTCTTGGCGCGATTTTCCGGCGAATCGTTAGGAACCAACGGATGTTCGGCACCGTAACCGACCGCTGACATGCGATCAAGCGGAAACAGCTTGTTTTTCTGAAAATACTTGAGTACCGACACCGCCCGCGCCACCGACAGATCCCAGTTACTCATCTGTGATTTCGCATAGGGAACGTCATCGGTATGCCCTTCGACACGCAATTGCAGCGGCAACGGCCTCACCAGGCTGGCAACCTTGGCCAATACCGGCAGCGCTTCCGGCTTGAGTTTGGCACTGCCCGGTGGAAACAACACCGACTCATTTACGCGCAAAATAACCGCGCCGCGATCCTTCACCAGCTTGATGGTGGGATCGAGACGCAGCCGCTGCATCTGGGTCATGATGCGCGAATACAACCGCTGCACCAGATCATCCTGCACCGGCGCCATCTCAATAAGCGACGGCGGCGAGATCTCCTTCTGATCCTTACCGCCAAACACACCAAAGGCGCCACGCAACGACCCGGCCGCCGCGCTGAATTTGACCTGATCCATACTGGCCATTGACAGCAGCAACACAAAAAACGTCAGCAGCAGTGTCACCAGATCACTGTAGGTGATCATCCATTCGGGAGCACCTGCAGGTTGTTTTTTAGGCTTCTTTTTCACACCAGCTCCACTAACGGGAAACAGTCGGTTGCAAAAACGGGGACAGCTATTTGTTGAAATTACTTTCCCGCAACGATGGAGCTACAAAGGCATGAAGCCGCTGCTCCATTACCCGCGGGTTTTCTCCAGCGAGGATGGAGTTCATCCCCTCGGCGATCAGGGTTTTACCCAGCAACTCATTGGCCGAGCGGTGCTTAAGCTTGCCCGACATGGGGGTAAATACGATGTTCGCAGCAACAGCGCCGTAAAAGGTGGTCAGCAGCGCCACCGCCATGGCCGGGCCGATGGAGGCCGGATCATCCATGGTCTGCAGCATCTGCACCAGACCGATCAGGGTACCGATCATCCCCATGGCCGGAGCATAGGCGGCCATGGTAGTAAAGATATCGGCACCGCTTTCGTGCCGTTCCATTATATATTCCAGCTCTTTGTCGAGCATCTCGCGCAGAGTTTCCGGCTCCTGACCGTCCACCGCCATCTGCAACCCCTTGAGAAAAAACGGATCTTCCACCTGAGACATAACCGACTGCAGAGAAAGAATCCCCTCTTTACGCGCCTTGCCGGAAAATTCTATCAGTTGGGCGATAATTTCTCCCGGCGGCTGTTCCTTGATAAACAGGGTTTTTTTTGCCACAGACACCGCCCGCATCACCTCTTTAAATGGATAATGCACCAAAGTAGCACCCACGGTCCCCCCAGCAACAATCATCAGCGACGGTGGATCGATAAACAGCATGATTGAGCCGCCACTCATCATGGCCGCCAGCACCAGGCCAAACGCAATTACCGCCCCGAGAACAGTTGAAATATCCATATAAAAACCCTTAGAGCAACGATGACATGACCTCACGGCAACGATGCCACCACAAACAGGCACACGCCGCTGTTAATCCGCTATTTTACACACTTATACCACTATAGGAAACAGTTAAAAACCCTTTTTACCCGCTCAAACGACGTGTGCCGAAACAGTCTCACAGACCGTTTCGGCACACTGATACAACTCATCTACCTGAAGCGACCATCGGTTACCGTTTAAGATTGATCAACTCACCCAGCAACTCATCTGTTGTAGTAATAATCTTCGAATTAGCCTGAAAACCACGCTGGGTGGTAATCATTTTAACAAATTCCGCCGCCAAATCGACGTTGGACATCTCCAGCGAATTGGTGAATATTTTACCTACCCCGGAACCGACGGTACCAACGATGGGCGAACCGGAAGCGTCGGTAGCCTCATACATGTTGTTGCCGGCTTTCATCAATCCCAACGGATTGGAGAATTTGGCCAGAGCAATTTTTGCCAGCTTACGCGGCTCACCGTTGGAGTAATTACCAAGGATATTGCCTTCGTTATCAATGTTAAGACTCACCAGAGTACCGGTAGCGTAGCCATCCTGGGTCTGCGATATAACATCAGATTCACTCGAATACTGCGTGGCGTTGAAAATAGTAGCGATCTGCTGGGATGGTTCGGCCTCGTTCACCCAACTGAGCGCTCCGGCTATTGTTTGCGTGTGCGGCTGCGGGTCTATAAGCTCCACATCTGTCGGCAGCGGATACGGTTCCGCCTCGGTGCTGGTAGTAACGTACAGGTTACCGTTAGCATCGTAGGTGCGGTCAGCATCGGTCGAAGCAGCCCACGCTCCACCGGAATTGATGGTACTAGACAGATCTTTCACGTTAACAAGACGCCCGCCGGTATCAAAAGACAGCATGGTACGACCAACCTCTACCCAATCCGGGATCGGCGCGGTGTCGGTTACCTCGGCGCCGACCACCAGGGTATGCGACTCCCACTGCATGATACCAGTGGGATTACTGGCCGGATCAAGCTTGTTGAAGTAGGTAGTAGCCAGATGTTCATGCCCCAGGGAATCAAACAGCCGCACCGACGATGCATAAGTACTGGTTTTTACAGGGTCAGTAATGTCAAACGGTGATGTCGCATCGCCCACCGTTCCCAGATAGGTATCGTTGGCATTGAGGTTGGTGGCCAGCGTCAGTTTACTGGTAGGCTTGGCAGGCGAAAACGACCGCATAGCAATAGTCATATCGGTGATGTCGCCGGTAGTATTGCCATCATCGTCAAGGTAGTAGCCCTGCACTGCGTAGCCTTCGGGATTGACCAGGGTGCCGGTATGATCAAAACGAAACGCACCAGCACGGGTGTAGTTGATGGTGGCACTGTCGGGACTGCTCACCATGAAAAATCCCGGCCCTTCTACGGCCAGATCGGTATTGGATTCGGTGGATTCAAATGTCCCCTGGCTGAAAATGTTATCCACAGTGGACAAACCGGCACCGCGCCCCACCTGTGATGCACCGCCACTGCCGGCAACTTCCGCCGACAACAGATCGGAAAACACCGTCCGGCTCGATTTGAAACCGATGGTATTGCTGTTGGCAATATTATTGCCCAACACCGTCAGGGCGTTGCCATTGGCGTTGAGACCGCTTACACCACTGTACAACGAACTTTGAATTCCCATAACTTTCTCCTCCGTATGCGCCGCCACAGACCGTTGGCAGCGCGCGGGCTCCCTGCAAGAGGACCGGCCCGGTTAAGCGATAATCGCGCTATCAATATTGGTAAAAACGTTGCCCTTCAATTGCTCCTGGTCGGAAACTGTTACCACGGTATTATCCCTGACGCTGACCACCAGAGCTGTGCTGTCCAGCAGCACCAGCGAATCCCGACACCCTTTTTTATCGGCCAGTTTCACCGCCTGGTTTAGCCGCCCCAGAGATTCGGCATCCAGTTTTATGCCACGGCTCTGCATCCGCATGGTGGCGTGCTTGGAAAAACGAACGCCGCTGCCCAGTTGCGCACCGAGTACCTGATCAAAGGAGACCGACCCAGCGCCAGGCTGCTGCTGTTTTTTTACCGCGGTGCCGCCCGTCGGCGCATGCACCGGCTGCGGCAATATAATTACCCGCTCCGGCATGATCAGTTCCCCCTTACACTTTCTACTTCGCTGACCAGAAACTCACCGTTATTGGTCACCAGCATATCGCCGTCGCTGTGCAGATCAACACCGACAACACTACTGCTGATCAGGGCGGTAGCAGCTACGGCGTTATCGCCGGAGTGTGCCACCACATCTATGGTATAGCGTCCGCTGGGCAAGGTGCCGGTCCCATCGTGACCATCCCAGGCGAAGAAGTGCTGTCCGGCGGACATCTCAGTACCGGGCAAGGTTGCAACTACGGCGCCACTGGCATCTTTAATGGTAATTTCGACATTATCAGCGCCAGCGTCCAGCTTGTAGCCAAGTTGCACCGGGCTACCGCTAAAATCAAACTCTGACGATCTGGTTACCACCTGGCGACCAATCATCGACAACGCCGACATCCGCTGCATCTCGGCACCGTTCTGACGCATATTTTCAAGATTATCGTTTACATTGAACAACTGCTCCAGCGAACTGTACTGGGCCAACTGCGCCGTAAACTCGGTGGCGTCCTGGGGGTTCATGGGATCCTGATTTTTAAGCTGCTCCACCATCAGCATCAAAAAATCATCCTTGCCCAGGGCATTGGGACCACCGGACAGCTGCGACTTGATCTGGGCTTTGCTGGTAGTTGCCGCAGAAGTATTGGATACTGCAGTCATAAATCAACTCCTTCCCGCGCTAGACGCGCACGCTCAGTCCGTTACTCGATGCGACGGAAGCATGTGCACCTGGCACAGCCGAGACAAGTTCTCCATCAATTTCGGCCGCCACCGTTCCATTGGCACCAAAAGCACCAGAATCCTGCTGATTCTGAGCAAACTGCTGCCAGCTCTGGTCGGCACCGGAATCGTAGCTGACCTGAAACTGATCGACAAATACTCCATGATCCTGCAGGGAATCACGCAAGCGGGGGAAATTACGTTCCAGCACCTCCTGTACTTGCTGCGTCTGGGCGTGCAGATGCAGCTTGAGCTGATCACCCTCCATCACCATGCGCAAATGCAGCTCGCCCAGCTCTTCGGGATGCAGCTTGATGGTGATACTGCTGCTGTCGCCACGCGAATGCAGTGACAGATGATGAATGGTCTGCTCGACAATATGGCTTTCCGGCACACTTATGCCGTTTTTGAGATGCACCACAGTGTCGCTGCGCAATTGGTGCTGCGCCTGCTGAGGTTGATGATTATGGACAGCGACATCATGACGTTGACTGCCGAACTCGATACCGCTGTTCTCCTGGCGCGGCAACGCCGATACCAGTTGCGCGTCGGCCACTGCGGCGGCTTTAATCTCACCGTCCGTTCCGGCGATATCGTCAACAGCAAGCATGGCGCCAGAATTGTCCGCACTATCGGTAACGGTAGCTACAGCCACACTTTGACCGCTTGCAGACTGGCGCTGATGCAACGTTGTCGGCACCTCTGGTTTGTTCAACAACGCCGCAAAACGGGGATCGTTAATCGTTTTGTCAGCGTCGCCATCTCCGTTACCTGCGCCCTGCTCCATTGTCGCAACAACGGGCTGTTCAGCAACTGCGGCCACCACCGACCTTTCGGCTGCAACAGGCTTGGCTGCAACAGGCTTGGCATCGACAGTAACAGCAGCATTATGGCGGCTTAGCAGCTCTGCTCCAGCCTGGGCAGCAGCTTTCTCTCCGTGCGCAACGGCTGTCGGCTTTGTCTTTGCGGTTTTTGTCCGTTGGACGGTTGACGCTACAGAGGTGTCCACAGCAGCCACTATAGACTTTTTATCCGCAAGTGCCGCAACTTCGGCAAGTACACCCTTCTCCTGCTCCACGGCAACAGCCGAGATCTCCGCCTGCTGCTGCGCCGCCACTTTTGTCGCTTCAGCATCTGTGGCAACTGCAGCATCTACCAAGGAAATGTCGCTGCTGGCAGCTTGCGCCGCCGCAACGGCCGCAGCAGCACCTCTGCCGACGGCATCGGGACGACCTGCACCTGCCTCAGCGGCACTGTCCGCCTTTTGTGCCGTTTTCTGTCCAGCACTGTTTTTGTCTGGCTGTGATTGTTCCGGTTTGGATACTGAAGCCTGTTCAACTTCGCGTCCCGGTGGAGAATCGGCCTGGTGCCGGTGGGGAGTTACCGCAGCCGCTCCCGCCAGATTGTCATCATCGTGGCGGCGACTGGCTTCATGCAGTTGCGGGGCGAAATCGCTGTCTTTGCGTTTGGCTGCGCGCGGCGGCGGTGCTTCTTTGGCTCTGACGGGCAAATCTACCATGGGCATTGCATTCATCAGCATCCACCTCCTTTCCTGTTGGCCCGTAAGGGCGGGTTATCAATCCTTCTTCAACGTCGAATACGCCTTGCACAGTTCCGCAGCCCTTTCGCCTTCCAGATTGGACAGCACCCGACCGGCACTCTTCGGTTTCATACCGCCAAGAATGCCGATGGCCAGTTCGGTATCGAGATTGGTAATAATACTGGCGGCCTTGGCAGGATCCATCTTGTTGTACATCTTGCTCAACTGAGCTACTTTTTCCTGCTCGCGGGCGCTTTTTTCTGCCAGTAGCTTCTCAATCTGCTTACGCAGTTGCTGCAAAACGGCGATTTTCTTATCGACTTCATCCCGCAACAGGTTTAGTTCTATTTTTTTCTGCTCCAGCTCCTTGCTGCGCTTTTCATTGGCCTGCTGCTGTTGGCGAATCTGCACAATCAGACGGCGCTCCTCCACCGATCCCACTTCTTTGGCAAGGGGCTGCACCTCGTCCACTGCCGCCGCCACTGGCCACGCCGCTCCAGCCAGAAGCAGCGTCAGCATCAGGACATAACCGATTTTCCCCATGATCAATCACCTTTTCTCTGCATGATGGCAACTTCGTCAATCTGGATCATTTCACGGCGCAATTCTTCGCTGCGCGCTTGTGAGATACTTTTATCCTTTAGTTTCTCCAGCAGTTTTTTCTCCTTGCTGGCTTCGAGCAGCTCGCGGCGGCAGCGCAGCACATCGTTACGTGCTTCGCCCAGAGCGCGCTCCAGCTCAATCAAACGCTGGCGCTGGTGTTCCAGCCGGTTTTCGTACAACTGCATTTCGTGGATCAGCATTCCTTTGGTTTGCAATTGCGCGTACTCCCCGCTTATTTTGGCCATGGCACCAGTCTCGTCGGTAAGTTCGCTCATCACCTGCCGCTCGCGGGCTATGGCATTGGCCAGTGCCTGACGCGCCAGATCCTCAAGTCGTTGGCGATGATCCAAAACTGCTTGCAACTTGAACGGTTTCATTACATCCCTGTTTCAAATGGATAATCAGCAAATAATCGTTTGTCTGATTTGTTGCGCCGACAACAGCCGCTGCTGCATGCCTGGATACCTGGTCAGTCGCGATATTCGCTGCGCCGATCAAGTACCAGCTTGCTCATGGCCGCCGCCGCACCTTCCAGCGTGTCACGCTCATCCATTCCCTGACACAGAAATTCGTTGACGGCATCGATGCGCGAGATGGCGTAATCAATTTTGGGATTGCTGCCACTTACGTAGGCACCGATATTAATCAGATCTTCAGCTTCTTTGTAGGTTGCCAGTATTTCGCGCACCTTGCCGGCATTCTTTATGTGCTGCTCCGGCACTATATCGCGCATTACCCGGCTGGCGGAATGGAGAATATCTATACAGGGGTAGTGGTTGCGGGCGGCAAGGTCACGGGATAAAATAATGTGCCCGTCGAGGATGGAACGGACAGCATCGGCGATGGGTTCGTTCATATCGTCACCTTCCACCAGTACCGTGTACAACCCGGTTATGCTGCCCTGATCTTTAAAATTGCCTGCGCGTTCCAGTAGTTTGGGCAGGGTGGCAAACACCGACGGCGTATAACCTTTGGTGGTAGGAGGTTCGCCAATCGCCAGCCCTACCTCGCGCATGGCCATGGCAAAACGGGTGACGGAATCCATCAACAGCAGCACGTTATGCCCCTGACGACAGAAATACTCAGCTAGGGCAGTGGCAACAAAAGCGCCGCGCATCCGCAGCAACGGTGACTGATCTGAAGTTGCCACCAGCACCACCGAGCGCTGCAAACCTTCCTCACCCAGGTCTCGCTCGATAAATTCCCGCACTTCCCGTCCGCGCTCACCAATCATGGCGATAACGTTGATGTCGGAACGGGAATGTTTGGCCATGGTACCAAGCAACACGCTCTTACCCACACCGGAACCGGCCATGATCCCCATCCTCTGCCCCAGTCCGCAGGTAAGCAAACCGTTGATGGCGCGTACCCCCAGGTCCATCGGCTCACTGATTTTACGCCGCTGCATGGGTCCCGGGGGCAAGGCGTAGATGGGCATCTCTTTTTCCAGCGTCGGTGGCGGCAATTCATCTATGGGATTACCCATGGCGTCGATAACCCGACCAAGCAACTCGTCACCCACCGACATGGTGGCACTGGTACGCACCACCCTTATCAAACTGCCCGGCCCGAGACCGCGCAGCTCACCCAGAGGCATGAGCAATGCCATCCCTTCGCGAAAACCGACCACTTCGGCAGCCACCGGCTCATCTCCGTCAAGAGGCATGATCTCGCACAGAGTACCCACCGAAGCCGCAGGACAGTAACCTTCCACCACCAAACCGACAATCTTGGTCACCTTACCCCACACCCTGAAGGTTTGGCATTTGTCCACCAGCCCGGCAAGATCACTCATTGCTCGTCCCGTATCGCCTCGTCGAGACATGCGCTAATCTCTTCAAGCTGGGCTTCTATGGTTGCGTCCACCCGCCCCAGGGGTGATTCGACGATACAGCCGCCCGGGCTGATGGAGGAATCGGGCACAAACTCGATATTGCTCAATCCACTCAGGCTGGCGATAAACAACGGCTTATGCTCCTGCACCACCTGCAAATCCTGCGGATTGACCTTTATATGATACTCCTCAGCGCGCACCGCTGCCTGAATCGCCCGTTCTACGGTGCGTTTTATCACCTCCGGCTGCAGCGCCAACTCGGTAGCCACTACCTTTCTGGCAATAGACAGCACCAGGCGCAGCATATCGTCGCCACTGCGCTGCAACAGATTTGCCTTCAGGTTGGCCAATTCCTCGCACGCACTGGCCAACGCCGCACACGCGCCGCCAAAACGCTCTTCGGCCTCTGCCTGACCGGCGCGAAACCCCTCATCGTAGCGTTGCTGACCCACATCCTCGCCAGAATCCGCTGCCGGTTCCGCTGCAATAACTGATGGCGCTGGTGCCTCATCCACATCGCTACCAGTGACTCCTTCTTCTGTGCTGCGCGCAGCCATTGGTGCCACCACAAAACTGCCGGCTTGCGCTTCTGTCAGTCCATCGAGATCACCCAGGGTAGCGGGCGGCAAACTATTGACAACATCACCGCGAATAATTCTAGACAAGTTCGTCTCCCGCGCCACGACCAGGAATAACGATCTGGCCCTCTTCTTCCAGTTTCAACGCCACCTTGACAATACTCTGCTGCATGGCCTCGACATCTGACAACCGCACCGGTCCCATGGCCTCCAGATCTTCCTTGATCATATCCGCAGCCCGGTTGGAGATGTTGGAGAAAATGAGATTCTTCAGCTCTTCCGGCGCCGTCTTGAGTGCCAGGGTAAGGGTATCGTTGTTGATTTCGCGCAAAATCATCTGCATAGCGCGGCCATCGATGTTGACCAGGTCACTGAAAGTAAACATCTTCTTGCGAATCGATTCGGCCAGTTCGGGGTCGGTACTCTCGATACTGTCGACAATCATCCGATCGCTGCCCTTTTCCATGCGACCAAGGATATCCACCACCTTGTCGATACCACCAACTTCCTTCTGCTCTTTTTTGCTGATACCGCCGATCTCGCGCCGCAACGCTTCCTCTATCTGAGCAATCACTTCCGGCGCTACCTTGTCGATTTTGGCAATCCGGTACATCACGTCCCCGGCCAGCTCGTCGGGTAGGTATTTCAACACCTTACTGGCGTGATCGGAACGCTGAGTCGACAAAATGAGCGCCATGGTCTGGGGGTGCTCATTTTCCAGCAGACTGGCTACCATGCGCGGTTCCATGGTTGCGATGGTTTCCAGCGGGCGACTGTCTGTACCGCTAAGCAGATCCTGCAACAGCATTTCGGCATATTCATTCCCGGTACCTTTGATGGCATTGCGGATAAACTCGGTACTTTTGATGTACATGCCGGGATTTTTTTGCTGTTCATTACGAAATTCCGTCATTACATCGTTGGCAACGTCGGCCGGGATATGCTCGATCTCCATCATGATACGGCTCAAAGCCCGTACATCCACTTCATCGAGTTCAGCAAACACCGCCGAGGTAGCCGCCTCACCGAGACACATCAGCAACACTGCCGCTTTTTCAATACCGGACATCCGGTTTATTTGCATAACTTCCAATGCTGTCTACTCCCGTTCGCTATTTCTGGCGCACACATGCTCTATGTTATCGAGCCATGGTGCTTATTTCTCTTCCGACATCCACGAACGAATCACCTGTGCCGGCGAATGTTCCGCTTTGAGAATATCCTGACGCATTTGTTCGACCGGATCGAGCTGTACCGGTGAACTCTTGCCGGCCGCCATCTCTGCCTCCAGCTCCTTGACGGTCTTAAAATGCTGAACCGTCGCCTCTGACTGCAGGGTTTTTAAGGCCGGACGCACCAGCAACAGGTACACCAGCAGGGCGCCGAAAAAGCCAGCCAGATATTTGAGCAGTGGCAGATAGGCGTACAACTTGTCTTTTACCGTTGCTTCCGGCACTTCCGGCTTGGCATAAAATTCATCGGCAAACGGCATGGACACCACGCTGATCTGATCGCCGCGATTTTTATCCAGCCCCAATGAGCTCTGCACCATTTTCTCAATGTTGCGTAACTCCTGCTCAGAGCGCGGCTGTGGTTTTGCATCTTCCCCGTCGGCCCCCTTTTTCATAACATCAGCTACCAGCACTGACACCGACAGATATTTTATCGTACCGACGGGATCGACGGTTTTATTGACCACTTTACTTATCTCGTAGTTTATTGTTTCGGCACTGCTGGTGCTGCCGCTGGACACGCTACCCACGGTGGTACTGGCACTGTTCCCCATATTGGCCTGAACGCCGGGTACACCCCCGGCGCCACTATTGTTAGTCTCCTTCTGCTCCTGAGTCTGCTCACTGCGTGGCACGGCGCTTTTTGGATCATAGCGTTCCTCCACTTTTTCTTTTTGAGCAAAATCGAGCTGAGCGGTTACCTTGACCAGCGAGTTACCCATCCCCAGGGCACGGTCGAGCATATCCTGTGCGCGCCGTTGCAAGCGGCGTTCCACCGCCTGCTGATACTCCAGCATCCCCGGCGTCATGGGACCGTCGATCCCCTCTTCAGGACGATGGGACAACACTTTGCCCTTGGCATCCACCACCGTCACATAGTCTGGTTCCAGCCCTTCGACACTGCCGGACACCAAGCGCACCACGCCATTTATCTGCGCCTCACTCAAGCGCGCGCCAGGTATCAGCTTAACCACTACCGAGGCAGTGGCATGCTGCTGCTGGCTTTTGAACAGCCGTTGCGGCGGCAGCGCCAGATGCACCCGTGCTGCGGCCACCGGTGCCAAAGAAGCGACGGTACGCGCCAGCTCTCCCTGCATGGCACGCAGATAGTTAACTTTCTGAACAAAATCGGTAATCCCCATGCTCTGCTGGTCAAAAATCTCAAACCCGACCCCACCTCCCTGCGGCAGGCCGGCACTGGCCAGACTAAGGCGAGTTTCGTAAACCTTGTCCGACGGGATAACTATTGAATCGCCACCGCTACGAATCTCGTAAGGAATTTTGTGTTCTTTCAGCCAGGTAGTAATAGCGGCGGCATCGCTCTGATTCAGGTTGGAAAACAGCACTTCAAAATCGGTCTGCCGCGACTGCAGAATGATGAGCCCAAACAGCGTCAATGAAAACAGCGCCACCGCCGCAAGACTGATCTTGCGCGACAGCGGCCAGTTTTTAAGGGCCGTCCACATATTTCCTCTGGCTATTTCCGTCATAGGGTTTGTTTTCTCCACATATGGTACATCAGGACAACCGGGCGCATTCCGGGATCCACTTCCATACAACCGGGCAGATACCCAGAACCGTCTCCAGGCGCCTGTCGGGCTTTACGATTCGACAGGCACCCGGTAGCATGCCTATACCTGCATGCGGATGATTTCCTGATAAGCCTCTACAGCCTTGTTGCGCATCTGCACCAGCAAACGCATGGAAATATCAGCCTGTTCAAGGGCAATCATTACGTCATGGATGTTGTCAGCCTTGCCGAGGCTGAAATCGCTTACCGCCTTGTCGGCGTTGATCTGAGCAGTGTTGGTATCTTCAACGGCTTTGGCAAGCAGATCGCAAAATCCGCCGCCATCTTTCTGTCCACTCTGATCAAGAGACGGAATCATCGCCTGCAGACGGGAATCTATAGTAATATCTTTCATAACTTGCTCCTATCGGCCAATTTCCAGTGATTTCAGCGCCATCCGTTTGGCCGCCTTGATAGCAGTTACATTGGCGTCATAAGCGCGGGTTGCCAACATCATATCGGTGGTTTCCTTGAGGATATCCACATTTGGCAATGCCACGTAACCATCGGCATTAGCATCAGGATGCTTGGGATCATACACCAACTTGAACTGGCTTTGATCACTAACGATTCCTGCAACATGCACCCCTTCCGCCACACGTTCGGCACGAGAACGAGCCATGTGATCACCAAAACTCATGGGCTGCGGCTCAAACACCACCATTTTGCGCCGATACGGGCCGCCCTGCGGCGTACGCGTCGTCTCGGAGTTGGCCATATTGGAACTGATGGTATCCAGCCGTATTCGCTGAGCCCGCAATGCCGAGGCACTTATACGCATTGAAGTAAACATATCCATAACCTTACCCTCCCGGAGCAAAAATCACCCCCGCAACTGCTATTGCCCCTGCACCACATACTTGATAATGGCCAATTTTTTGTTCAACATCTGTGCCGCGGCCTCAAACATGATCTGGTTCTGCGCCAAATCGACCATTTCTTCTTCCATCTTCACTGTGTTGCCATCGCCAAGTGCACTACGGTCGGGCACAGTAGTCAGACGCCCCTGCACATTTTCCAAAGTACTACCGGCTCCAGCTATATGCCGTGGATTAGTAACACGCAAACCCTGGCCTGGATTGGCAACCGCCTGGTTGAGTTCATCGAGAAATTCAAATTTTTTGGCCAGATATCCCGGTGTCTGGGCATTGGCAATATTGCTGGAAATGACCTGTTGCTTGCGCATGCGCAAATCAAGGGTTTTTTTCAATAGCAAAGTAGTATTGTCAATCAAAGTACCGTTGGCCATGTCAACCTCTCTTCGTCAACGCATTACGGCGTCCGCTATTGTTGTAACTCGGCAATTTTCATCGCTTCTTCAGCCAGTTTACGCCAATGTTCGTCAGTTGCTGTTTCGGCCAGTTTACGCAAAACATTTAACCCGGCCCGCCGCTGCCCCAATTGCAACATGATAGTCCCTTGACGATAACGCGCCTGGTCGGAGTACGTTTTGTCGTCGGCCAGATAACGATAACGCGCCAATGCCTCCTGTAGTTTTCCCTGGCGCCGCATGAGCTCCGCCTGAAACATGACATCGGCAGATGCGGCCCTGGTAAAGTCTTTACCAACTACATAAGCGATACTGGCTGCGGCCGGTTCCAGCATTCCATTCTGCTGATACATATGCGCCGCCAGTCTCTCTATCTCCTTGGATTGCGGACGTTTTTTCTGCTGCAGCAAGGCAAATACCCGTTCGTGCTTTCCCTGCGCCAACAACGCCTGCAGACGCAGCCAATATACTCTGGCAGCGTTGGCACCGCCGTCGGGAAACTCACGACAATATGCGCCGGCGTAATGTTCGACCCTGTCATAATCCCGCTGCTGCAGTAACGCCTGCATCAACACCGGATATACCCGCTCTCGATTGGTGGCGTTACTGCTGGCATCGAGCAGATACATGTAAAGATGAACTGCCCGTTTATAAAATTCCATCCGGGAAAATATCTCCCCCAACTCCACCAGAAAATCGAAACTGCGCTGACTGGCTACCAACAGATCGCGGTTCTGCTCCACCATTACCAGAGCACGAAAATACTTTTCGTGCTTGACCAGCTCATGGATCACCCCTGGCAGGATATCCACCAACAACGCCTGAGCCTGACCGATGAGCTCACTTAGGTGATCACTGTGGAGGAAATAACGCAACTCCTCTATAGCCACCATCCGGTTACCCAGCAGGTACTGAGCCAGGGCGTGCTTAAACTGCATTTCGGCGCGCCAGTTACGCGTCGGCATCAAATCTATCAAGCGGGCGTAATCTGCCAGCGAGCGGCGCCGACTCCGGATATCGTCCACCAGCATACCCAGATCGGCAATTTTAGCCTGCGCCAACACCGACCCGGTACTGCCGGGATGAATCTGATGAAGCAGATCGTAACCGGCGTTACGTTTACCGCTGTGAATAAGCGCCAGCGCCAGCACGTAACGCGCCATATCCCGCTGCTCGACATCCTCAACCAGGGGCAGCAGCTTTTTCAGCACTACCACCGCATCTTTATAGCGACGCAGCCGGTACAGACTGGTGGCATACCCGGCACAGGAAAAAGGCTCAGATGTAGTTTCATCCTCCAACGCCGCATAACGCTCAACCGCCACGGCAAAGTCGCCATGCAGATAGGTAATGTCGGCCTTGCGCCGCGCATAGACATCCTCCAGCACCCCGACGCCGCGCAACAAGGCTCCGTCCATAATGGCTGACGCCAAATCCAGTGAACCATTGGCAATATCAACCTCCGCCTGCAATAGATCGACATAAGCCTGCATGGGCGGCGGATACTGCAGAGCGGCGTTATCGGATAATACTACCAGCATATCAAACGGCGTCTTTGCCGCAGCCGCCGCAACATACATCTGCAGCAATACCGCGCACGCGTTCAAATTGGCATGCTTGCCATCAAGATGCTTACGCACATAACGCAACAAACGACGTGCCCGATCTAACTCCCCTGACCGCAGGAACAGATCTGCCTTGAGTAACTGCAGCCGCAGATCGGCGGCTGATTTCCCCTTTCTCGCCGTTACATGAGAAAGCACGGCCAGAGCCTGCCCCCAGTCCTCCTGATCAACCAGATTGATCACATCCAGGGGCAAAACATCGTCTACCTTGGCGGCCAACACCAGACACGGAAACGGCGCCATGGTGTAGCGCATGTTGGCCCTAACCCGTAGCGGCTGTTCATATTCGGCATAAAAACGCACCCAGTCGCCGCTAAAACGGGAAGTTATCCTGCGCTGCAATACGCCGCCACTGGCGCTCAACTGCCCCGGCAGGCTGCGCGCAATGGCCGGTCGGGTCTTGCGCTGGAACAGGCGCCAGATGACATCCAACCGCAGAGACGCAGCGCTGACATCCTTGTACGCCTTGACTTCGGCAGGTGGACGGCGCAACAGAAACGACAACATGAGTTTATGCTGTCCCTGCCCCATCAACACTCGCAGCAAACGCTCATCAGCTTTGGGCATGGCGACAAACGATGACGCGACCGTTTCCGGCATAATCACGTCAAGACGCTCCCCCCTGGTGCTGATCTCGCATTCCGGCAAGTGATTGAAACGCAGGGTTATGTGGCTTACATGAACATCATCCCGTTTGTCCACCCCAAGCAACTGCACCTGCTCCGCAGCAGCAACAACGCTGCAGCCGCAACCGCACCATAAGGCGCAACAGACTATCGCAACCACCCATCTATGCAGCACTGCCGCTCCCCCCGCGTGCATCGTCATCATCACATCAAGTTGACCAGCCCCACCATATCGGCGAAGACACAGCCCCGTGTGCCATCATCTGCAATAATCACACCACATCTACGAGCGACACATTCTCCAGCCTGCAGCCGCGTAATGCCGCCGTCGACATCACAAACGTAACAGGACAACTACACCTCGGTGTCATTTTTTTGACAGAATAAAACTGAAAAACTGGTTCAGAATTTTTCCGTTTTACATTATAATCCAGATTCAGCTTCGCACATGCATGAGCAGAATCGGAGTAAGGCAGACGGCGCTTACAGGAGAAATCTTTTTTTCGTTCGCAATTACAGACAGTTGAAACGCTTCCGACCTGTGTCCATGCCAGTACTTCGCTCTGTTTTGTAGCGCGGCTTTGTGTAGCATGCAGCTCCAATCCAACAAACATCTTTCCAATCGCGTGATCGGGAGACGCCATGACCGACGAGTTGAGCAGTGATCAAATAGAAATTATCCAGGAATTTTCCCAGGAAAGCCGCGACATGATCGAGCA
>Ga0256842_1001590_pt1 | contig 17889 bp, 13 predicted proteins | sample 4559240metaG_FD_185973 | JGI IMG/M metagenome (GOLD analysis project Ga0256842, IMG submission 185973) | Hydrothermal vent microbial communities from Guaymas Basin, Mexico - 4559-240 | ecosystem: Environmental > Aquatic > Marine > Hydrothermal vents | place: Mexico: Guaymas Basin | collected...
TATAAATCCTTCAGCGGGGAAATTTGTAATAAATATAGGATTATTAGGATCGTTTATATCAAAAATATCAGCTCCGTTTTCTCCATTAGTAATGCAAGCAATGCCATTTTCTACTGCGATATTATTAGCAAGTCCGGTAGATGGGAAAGAAGAGATCAATTCAGGATCGGAAGGAGAAGAGATATCAAAAATAGAAAAACCATCCAGCCCATTTGTTACATAAGCATAAAGCCCATCAACTGTAGCTTTTCTGGCAATTCCACCAGTGCTTACATTTGTTACTACAGCAGGATTCATAGGAGTAATATAAGCTACAAGCAAGCCACTATTGCCAGCTGCTATATAAGCGTGATCTCCGGAAGTGGAAATTGAATTTGGTATTCCATCAATATTCGCATATCCAACAAATTGGGGATTTAGATAATTTGATAAATCAATTTTTGAAAGCAAACCAGGAGAATCACCACTATTACTAACAACATAAAGGAAGTTATCTTCCAAGCTGGCTTCCAGTGCTCTATCGGGTATAGGAATATTTGTAATTTGCTGCGGATCATCCGGATTGAAGCAGTTTACAACTTCTATTCCATTATAATTATCCGCAACATAAGCGATTAGATTTTTCACTTTTACATCAAGTGCATTTCCGTCTGTTTGATAGCTTCCAATTAAATCTAAGTGGATATTGATTGTATCCACATTGCTATAGGCAGAAGTATATTCGTTTTGATAAGCGTATATTCTATATTGTAAAGTTGCAGCAGGAAAATCTACATCATCAATAAAATAATTTATATTACTATCCACAGCAGCATATTGTGGTTCCCAAGGTAATTTTCCTAATTTTCGATCGATATAAAAACCGTCTTCGCCCATACTGTTATCAAGCCAATCCAAGCGGATTTTATTAAAATCAGGTTTTGATAGTTCCAAATTTGATGGAGCACCTAAGGAAGTGAAAATCTCAGATGAAATAGATTTTGAATTGGATGAACCCATAAAAGCATAAATTCTATATTCAACATTTTCAAATGGAGTAGCTTGATCTAAGAAATGATCCGTATTCTCAGCAAGTTTAGCATAAGGTGAAATCCAAGAGCCACCGGATATCTTTTTATCAATGATATAACCTTCTTCACCTAAACAATGATCTTTCCAAGTTAGTAATATTTGATTTTGAGTAGGTTGAATCAAATTAAGATCCGATGGTGTTGTAAGATCGGAAAAATAAGCAATAGTATTGGAAAATGGATAGGTTGTGTTTGTACTAAGATTTGTAGCACGCACTTTGTATGCATAGATTAAAGAGTCGTTTGTATTAATCAAATCCATCACGTTTTTATCTTCTAATAAATAAAAGTAATATTCATCCCAATCTTCTGTACCGATTTTTTTTGCAACTGTGTATTGAATAGTATCTCCGATTGCGGAACTATTTATCTGCCAGCTTAAATTAATATGGCTTGGATCAAGAATTTCAATATTCAGATTATATGGAATATTAGGAATTATCGGAGATGTAGTATCATCACAACTAAGAAGTATAATTACTACAAAAAATATTAGAATGCTTATTTTTTTCATGATTTTTCCTACTGTTTATCAAATAATTTTTTTACTTTTTCAAAATCTTCTGTTTGGTTTTTGATTTTTTCCGAAGTTTTTTTATGTAGTTCTATTCTTTCTGCAATAGGGGTAACAAGTTCAGCTTTTAAGATAACAATTAATTCGTTTTGTTGCTGTTTTACACTGTTGTAGCCAAATAGATAACGAAGTCCCAAAAACCACCAAGGCAGATCTTTTAAGATGGGAATTCCCATTCTTTCTATTGTCGTGTCAGTGTCATACAAACCACCTATTACTGCTTCTTCACCATCAAAAAGCAAGAGTTCTGTAGTAGATTCACTTTTGTTTATCACAGTAGAAATTTCACCCGGAGTAGCTGTACTTTTTTCAAAAGATACATTCAGATAGATGATATCTTCGCCACCATTAGAAATAACTTTTGGTTGGACTTCTAAAATAATACCTGTTTCAAAAAATTCATCAGTTGTATTACCTTCTTCATCAATAGTTTTAATTGAGAAGTTTTGCCCAACTTGCATAAAACCTTTCTTTCCTGAAAGTACAGAAATATTTGGTCTGGCTATTACACTACCTTTTTGGTTTGATTCCAAAACCTTTATCAGTGTTTGAATATCGATAGTTGTACTTCCGGAAGAAAATGATTTATTCGCAAATATATTTAACATATTAGAGGTAATATTATCGTTAGTAGAAAAATTTATATTTGCATTAACTTCTCCACCAACAAGAGTACTCCAATCTATTCCCAGAGAGCGTGTAAAAGAACGGTCTGCTTTGAATAAGATGCCACTAATTTTAATAAGTTTTGAATCAGCTGTAACAATGTTTTCATCTACCTTTTTTGCAATAATTGGATCTTTGATTAAATATGAGCCCGGCAGTTCTTCCAAAGTAACATTGTTTAATTTTACAAGTAATTCCAAAGCGTCTCTCCAATATATTTTATGAAGGGGAAAACCTATTGGATCTGAAGCGTTGCTTGTGTTTATGATTTTTCTATTTTCATAAAAATCTGAGAATGTTTCCAAAGCTTTCATCGCTTCGGGGAAAGTGATTGTTCTGCTTAGCGTTATTAACTCATTTTCTGAATGAGTTTCTTCTGAGACATCTACCTGAGCTAACAAGGATGAAAGCATAAAACAAAGCATAAGTAAACTAAATAATTTTTTCATAATTATTCCTTTTTCAAGTATAATTTGTGGGTTGTGACAACACCTATCTTATTGATTCTAAATTGAACATATTGCTCTTCGGTGTTTATATTATCTACATATCCGTAAGCAACTTTATCGCCGGGAATCAATACATAAATTGTACCGGTTTCGTCAGATAGGAAAGCTTTGTCTGTAGATAAACCAATCACTTTAGCAGTTTCGATATCTAAAAATTGCTCTTCATAAGGGCTATCGATTGGTCCGTGAATACGTGATATGAAAATATTATAATCAAGATTACGAGGAGGTAATTCACGCCAAGGAGTTTCATCTTCTACAGTTCCCATATCAGATTGATATGCTTCAATTTTTATTTCATATTTTACAGTTTGATCTTCTGTAGATTCTTCTCTTAATTCCACACCTGTTATAATATATAACAAATATTGCCTTTCCAGATGATACAAGAAAGTGTAAACATCTTGGATTTTAGCAACGCCGGAGAGAGTGTATGAATTGAAGTTATTCGCATCATCAGATCTTGCTGAGATAAAGAAATCAAACTCCAAGTCAGCTCCAAATTTATCGCAAATATCTAAGAAATAATTATAAGAAAAAATCGGGTCTTCTTTTTTTAGTATATATTTACCGGTTTTTAGCTTCTTTTCTTGTAAATCTTCCAAAAGATATTTTATACGATATTCATCATCCATATTAGGATTTTCTGATTGAAGGTTTTCCAACATTTTTAAATTTTCTTGGTATGAATGCTTTAGTTTTTCCAAATCTTTCTTAATTGGAATATTTTTTACATAAAATGTTCCAATTACAATAAGAAGAACAACGACTAAAATTAAAGAGTTTCTAAGGGTGTATTTCATTATTGAAGGTTATCCTGAGATAATTTATAGCGAGCAACCTTAGAAAGATTATGCTTTGGAAAACGAGAGATCAATTCACGATAAGCAGCTATAGCTTTTTCTTTTTGATTTGTTTTCAAAAATACATTTCCGGACATAAGAAGAGCATCCGGAACTTTGCTTCCGCCTTTAGATAATATGTACTTAAATTCAGCTAAAGCTTTAGCATAATTACCTGCAAGGTAATAGCTTTCACCTAAATTATAATGAGCATTGTAAGTTAATGGATAATCTGGATACTCCTTAATATAATTTTCAAATTTACGTATAGATTCTTTATAATTTCCTTGTAAGTAGATCGATAGGATTTCTTGATAAAGTTCTTTCCTATTCACAGGGAAATTTTGTTCGCTTACCGCTACATCAGGTACAGGCATATCGTTTGTGAATATTTTATCAGTTAGTTTTTTATCCGGATAACTGTAAGATAAACTAAAATCCCAAAGGTTTCTATCCAAAATAGTCGCTTTGGTTATATTGGAAATTTTGCCTTCCGGTAGTAGGTTGGCAAAGGTTACAATATTACGTTTCTCGGTAGTATATCCTTCTATCTGTATTTCACTATTGTTAGCAGAGAGGTTTGTGATCCAAGAAATAGGATTTTGTTGGAAATTTTCAGAGAAAATTTTTAGAACATATGACCACTGATTGCGGTTTCCAACAATATTAGTAATCTTGTTCATGTTAGATTCAATTAAGCTTAATTCTTTTTTGAGGTTATTTAATTTATCAACTAAAATTCTATTATTGGAAAGTTCATTCTCAATTCGATAATTCATTTTGCGGTATTTAAGAATATCCTGTTTAAGTTGTAAGTTTTTTATAGTGCCGGAAAATGCAAAATGGAAAATTAGAATTAAGATAATAAATCCATGCCAGCTGATTTTGAAATATTTTTGATTTTCTATAATTTTAGTGGGAAGTAAATTCAGGTCTAAAAACTTTCTTTTAGGCATTAGGCTGTGCCATGCTAAAGAAATTGGCATGATGAAATTCGTAATATCTTCAAGAGAATATTTCGTCTCATTTATATCTGAAGAATTAGGATTTTCAGAATCATTATGCTGATCATTATAAAAATCCTCTTTGTCCGAGTTCTCATCTCCATAATCGTTTTCTTCCAAACCATAATCAGCAAGATTGAGACTATTGAGTTCATTTTGGATTGATTCATCTAAAGATTGATCTTTTTGAGAAGAATCTTTCTTAGTCTCCTGTGAAAGATCATTAAAATCTTGTTCTATGAAAAGATCAAAAATTGTTAGACGATCTATTATATTGCCGGAATCCAATTGTTCTCTGAAAAAGTTTATATCGGCATCAGAAGAGAATTTCCCGGCAAATAAGATATTTTGGGTTATAGGAATATCAGATTTGTCTTGTTCGAGAATAATTTTTGAATAGATAGTATTTCTATAAGTTTCAGGATCAGCAGGTGGAGCAATAATAGAAAAAGTTTTAATAAATTGATTATTTCTAATTACTATACCAACTTTATATTCTACTCCAATGTAAACAATTGTAAGATATTGATCTTCAGGTACTTGATAACAATTTCTTACAACACCTAATAAGTTAATCTCATTTGTAAGAATGTATGAATAGAAGAATTTTTTTCTTGGGCTTAATACCGGGTTGAATTCGGTTAATATTCTAAGAAGTTCAAAATTACCCCGATGGACAATTGCTAAACCGGATTTATCTTTATTTTTTTGATAAACTAAATTGTAATTTTTATCTTTTATCTCTTCTTTTGTTAAAAGTTCTTTTTTCAGTTTGCTGAGTAAGTTCTTTTTGCCAAACTCGGAAGTAAAATGGAAATATTCTACAAATTCATCTTCACAATTCATAGAAATGATACCGGATGAAAGATCATGTTTAGCTAGGAATTTTCTTAATTCAACATAGCCTTCTTTACTTGCATCAGCTTCATTTTGAATATCTGAGGAAGAAAAATTTTCAAAATTATTAATATCTAAATCATCATTTTCAGATAAAGGGAAATTATTTAAATTACTATTTATTTCGGGAAATACAGGTGAATTAAGAATGATCTCATCAAGATTCTTAATATGAATTTTACCCCTAGATAATTCGAGTTCAGCAAGCTGAAACTTTAAACCATCTTGGAAAATTCCAAAAGCAGTCTTTTTGTCATTTTTCAAACTTAATTTCATCAAAACCCCATGGTTGATAATTTATTTTTTTTTAATATATTTTCTATGTAAAATATTCTCACAATACACAAATATATTGATAAACAATATATCATTCCCAAATAGTAATATTTAATATTATGTGTCAAGATAATAATTATTACTGGTAACTGTATATAAAATAAACAATTAGCAAGGTATATAACTACTTTTATCGATATTGAAAATATAAGATAATTTATTGTAATTAAAGAAGATATGGATTGCTGGGGAGTTTTTTGACTAAATAATAATAGAAAAAATGCCAATTGATAATTAAAAAAACAATTGGCAAAAATATATGTATCCGTTCTATAAAAGCATTAATCTCGATCCGTGATGAGTTTTAACATCACAATTCTTTGAATTGATTTTCTCCATCTGAAAAAATTGCTGTTCGCTAAATTTATTAGGAAACGTTTGAGAGCTTTATCGCCCTTATATGAGAAAAAATCCAATAGATTTTTCCGGTCAAAATGCCTCGCTTTAATCTCTGTTTCAGCTTTTAAAGAAGTAATATTTGTTCCTGATAGCACAATGCTTTCTTGTCCCCAAAAATCCCATTTTTGCAGATAATCAATAATCTTTCCATTAAACCAAACAGAAGCTTCACCGCGCTCGATTAGAACAATCTCACCAAGATTTTTATCGTTAAGTGGAATATTATCACCTGCTTCATATTTTCTGATTCTTCCAAGTGCTAAAAATTCATGTTTGTCATCGATATTGAATCCATGTAATAATATCGGTTCACCTTTTAAGATACGGTTGTTGGCAGGTGCAAATGCTGTTTGTAATGAACCATTTAAATTCTCGGAAAAGTTTAATGCATCTTTAATAACTTTAAAGAATTGTTCACTATTTAAGGGTTTGGATAGATATTGGAATGCTCCGGCTTGAACCGCTTCCACGGCACCATCAACGCTTGAGAAACCGGTTAGAATCACCACCACAGCTAAAGGATCTTTTTGCTTTATTTCTTTTAGTAGATCCAAACCGCTTAAGCGGGGCATAGCCATATCAATTATATAAATGTCAAATATATCTTGTTCCATTACAGCTAAAGCATCTAATCCATCAACTGCTTCGGTTACTTCATAACCCTGTTCCTGAAGAAGATCAGCGCAAAGCTCTCTAATCATCTGTTCATCGTCAGCTATCAGAATTTTTTTCTTCATCATTAATCCTTCTTTGTTCTTTTATTAAATCTAAATTTTTTATATTTTTTACTCGCAATAATATCTTATTAATTTTAGATAGTGCATCACTCATTTGGTTTGAATATTTTACCAATTTATCGTCATTATATTTTTTTGCAGTTAGTTGTATTCTACTAATTGTTAATGAGATAATCGTTAATGGGTTGTTGATGTCATGATCGATATTAGCTAAATCAGCAGCTACTTCTACAACTTCTTTATACTCATCTAATTTATGTTTATCCAGAACAACTGAATCTTCTTTTTCGATGTTATCAGGTGTTTTTTCATTTTTACCGGCAAGGTTATTTTTAATTGAATCTTCTTGTGAAATATTCTCTTTTTCAATGTTTTTATCAGAATTCAAGAACAACCAATTTATAAAGTAAAAAAATATTGAATAAGATAAGAAAAATAATACATCTGATTCAGAATAAGCAATAGATTCTTTTGCTAAAATCGGTTTAAGGATAAGATAAATAAATAATCCAACGATAGAAATTATTGCCGGAATAAAACGGATATTTTTTTCAAATGATAAAATTGTTGAAACCAAAGGAAATATAAGTACCCAAATGAAAGAACTACTATTTCCACCTGTTAACTGAACAATAATAAAAGCAGAGAAAAGATCTAAGAAAATCTTCAGATAATAAAACGATTTTTGACGCTTAGAATTTATAATGAATATTATATTCAAAGTAATATTAAGAATGATTAATCCGGTAGCAAAGATTAGTTCAAATGGATTTGTTTTTCCAAATGAAATAAGAATACTTATGCAAAATAATGTAATTAAGCTATAAGATTCTATTTTTAGCCATGCTGTCAAATTCAAGTTTTTCATTATTGTCTCCAGTAAATTATTGCTTCATTATCAAAACCATTATGTAAGTATAAGGAGTTTATATCATCAGCTGATAGGACATTATTAAAGAAATTTACTTCATCAATGTTACCATCAATACAACGGAATGCATCAAAAAGTCCACTCCAAGGTGAATTTGTTTCAACACCACCCACGGAAATAACATTATTCGGTATATTGCCGGATTCAGGGTGAAATTGTATTTTTTTAATTATTCTTGATACTGTTAGGTTTTCATCAATAATTGATAAAGTCATTTTTGCTCTATTCCTAGAATATGTCCCATCATAGGTAGCTACAATGAAATGCCAGTCATATATGTCTATTTGATTTCCCGTTCTTCTAATTGAAACAGAAGAAACATTTGGATAGCCTTTCGTGTTTATTGTAAATTCAAATCTTAATTCAGAATATAATGTCCATCCGAAGAATGTGATATCTACCAATCTACTGGTAACAGCCCAAACAACTGTTTTGTTAGAATTATTTTTTTGTTCTGACATTATTGTTCCCCAATCGACAAAACTGTTATCAAGTTTTACCCAAGTGGCAGCTGTAAATTTATTATGCCAAGAATCAACAACATCATCAGGGAGGCTAACCAAATCATTATACCCATCAAGATTTATGGAATTCCCCCACTTACCGGATTCCCATGCATCATTTGGATTTGAAAAATTATCTAAAGTTCCATTATAATTATTGGTAGTTTCTAAAGCATTAGCTCCGGAAGTTTCATCGAAATGCCAACCTCCAACTTTGTCAGGGTGATCTTCACTTGAAGATGTTCCGATCCTGGCTTCACCTGTACGATATATTTGTTCACCATCAACATCTCTACTTACCACAGCCAATATTTGTAAAGAATCTTTGTCTGAATTAAAATAAGCATACTTCAAAGTATCGATACAACCATCTTTAATAGAAAAATCTGAATAAGTGATTGTATGATATTCAGGTAAAATTGTGATATCATCTTGTAAATCTGCATCAGTATTTAATTGTTTTATTGCATAATTTAATGCGAAAGCAGATGTGTTCTTTAAAGCAATGGTATCTAGGTTCCTATTTAATTTATCCGGTAAAGTTTGTGATCTTTCCAGCAAAGTAATAGCTATTCCGGCAAAAATTACTGTAATAGTTATTACAGTAAGTAATAATGAGCGTCCCATAATTTCTCCTTTTTATAGGTACAAATTGGTTAAATACTTCCAAAAAGTGATTTGATGTTTATTGTCCATTGCTCTCATGTCTTCACGGTAAGTTTCATAAACTAATTCTAATTCAAATTTCAATGATCTTATTTGATTTCTAATAGATTGATTTTGCAGATTAGAATAAGAAAGTGTATTACCTGTTTTGTCATAATAAGTAATTCTTATTCCATCATAAGCATCATCATTTGTCGTCGATACCCAAAATGGTCCATAATCTTTTGTGCCATCTACATAAACAGCAAGCGGATAAGCGTTTCTTAGTGTATCGATTGCACCTGTTCTTATATCTATTAAACGTATATTTCCATCCAATTCACCTCTGAATGTAAATCTATCTTCTTTAGCTCTGGTAATTATAGAGCTATTGGAAGATAAACTTCTTCCCGCAGCAGAAAGATAATATGTGTCCAGAATATTTGTTACTCGTTCAGTTTGGTCCAAAAGATTTATTTGTCTTTGAAAATTTGTGCTTATTGCTTGAACATTAAATAATGAATTTAATATTGTAAGCATAAACATTGCACCAATTACAGTAGCTCCCAAAGTATCTAAAAGTGCATTCATCTTAAAACTCCATATCGGCAAAAACTTTTTGCAAAGGTGATGAGCTTGTTCCAATTACAACTGAATCCTGATATGCATCAATAACCCATATGCTAAATTCAATTAATTGATAATCATTTGAAGCTACAGGTGTGTTGCCATTTTTATTACAATATTCAGCTCTTTCACATCTAACATGATAATCACTATTATTAACAGTTACAATTTCTGAAAAATTACTATAGATGCTATTTATTTCTGAAAAAGTATGAACATTTCCAATTAGTTCAGCTTCAATCTGCTGAAAATATTTATCTGCAATTTTTTGCCCTTGTAGCATGGTTCTAGCTCGTTCTATTACTCTTGCTTGATCTTGTATATTCGAATACATTGTCAGCAGAATTGTGGAAAATAGAATAACTGCTAACATTACAAGTAACATTTGTCCGGTTCCCATTTAATCCTCCGAAGTAGCGTATTCGATCTCTTCGATCGTAGTTAAACCGTTTCTTATTCTATCTAAACCGGATTCTAAAAGAGAGAGCATTCCTTGGCCTTCTGCAACTTCACGAATTTTGTCTTCATCTATTTCCGTGCCTGATTCTGCAACAGTCTTTCTTACTTCAGGACTAAAATAAAGGGCTTCACAGATATTTACTCTTCCTTTATAGCCGTTATGACATTTTTTACAGCCGGGACCTGCTTGATATACTTTTCCCGAATCTAAATCTTCCTGAGTTAAGCCCAATCTAAGTGCTGCTTTATACTTATCTTCGCCTAATGGTTCTCTGCAGTGAGTACAAAGTTTTCTTACAAGACGTTGTGCAACTATAATATTGATTGTGTATGCTAACAAAAACGGTTCAACGCCCATTTTGTAAAGACGAGAAATAGCACTAGGAGCATCGTTTGTATGTAGTGTGGAAAAGGTAAGGTGACCGGTGTTGGCTAGTTTTACTGCAGTTTCAGCTGTGGTTTTATCACGAATCTCACCAACCATTACAATATCAGGGTCATGACGCAAAATAGCTCTGATTGCCTGCTCAAAAGTTAATCGGTTGCTAATCTTTAGCTGACGGGCACCATGAATGGAATACTCTACCGGATCTTCAACTGTTAGTACACATTTACTAGGATCAATAACATTATAAAGTGCAGCCATTAAGGTTGTAGATTTACCACTACCCGTAGGACCTGTAACCATCACTATTCCTTTGGATTTATTTATTGAACGGAAAAAGTCTTCCTCTGCTTTTGCTTGAAAACCCAATTTTTTTAAATCTGTTATTACATTTCTATCATCGATTGTTCTAATTACGATACTTTCGAAGTTTCGGGTAAATTCTGTAGATGTAATGGGAATAATGGAAATACGAAAACGGATGAGATGATTATCTATCATTCTTTGGGCAAAACCGTCTTGAGCAGTTGCACGCTCGAAACGATCGACACCTTCAGCTCTATCTTTCACCACAGCAGCAATAGCTTCCGGAGATGTGTTTTCTTGTCTATACCATTTTGTTAGTTTTCCATCAATCCTAAAATAAAAATCGACGTTAGATTTTTCGAATGGGATTATATGGATATCACTTGCACCTTTACGAACTGCTTCAACTAAACAAGCCTCAAAAAGGTTTACCAAGAGACTTTTATTTATTTCCTCATCTAAAGCATATTCATCCAGATCTTTATCTGATGAGCTGGTTTCTTCGATCTGTTCATCAGCTTCTTCAAATAGCTCAAGAAATTCATTTTTCTGTGGAGCAACTAATTCTATTAATTCTTCTAATATGCTTAACCTACAATAGACAACTTCGTATTTTTTGAATTCAGTTTTATGAGGAATAGATTCAAGTAGTTTTATTGTTGGATCGGCAGCTAAAATTATCAACGTATTTCTATGGCCAAAAGCAATTCGGTAAGGTAAACATTTTTTATAAACCAGTTCTTTCCTGAAATCTTCCGGGAATTTACTTAATAATTGTTTCATTCTATCGATTTCAGATTCATCCAATTTTTGGGGATCTAATTCAATAGTTCTAAAAGCATACATCTCTGCTAAAAGACCGTAGACAGCATCATGATTTATATTGAAATCATGAACTAATATTTTCCCTAATTCTCGAGCATTTGGTCCTGTCTCTTCTTCTTGAATTTGAAGAGCTTTATCTAAGATATCTGGAGTGATAATTCCTTTCTTCAGTAATAATTGACCAAATCTAGATCTTCCTTGTGCCATAAAACTTCCTTTTCTTACATAGTAGATGTATCAGGTTGTACCAAAGCTATCTCTGATGAAACTATTGTCAATAAGGTTATAACAATAGCTATAAAAGCTCCTATTATGGATTGAACAGATTCAATTAGTACTTCCATTTTGTAGGTAGTTTCTTGTTCATAAAATGATGATATTTGTTTTGCAGAAGAAAGGATATTACCTGCTTCTGTTCCGGATTTCAAACGATTGATGGTACTTTGATTAAATACATCCGCTTTTGTTAATGCAGGAATCAAGCCCATGCCTTCTTTCAACATTAATGGAATAGCTACGTTTTTCACTCCATCCTCAATATATGCGTTTCTGCAAGCTTCAGCAGAAGCTGTAAGTGTATCAATATTGTTTTCAGAGCCGGAATAAATTGCTGCAAAAACTCTGAAAAAAATTTCGATACTTGATTTATGTAATAGATGCCCAATCAATGGTAAGTGAATAAGCATTTTATCTCTTTTAATTCTACCCTTTTCCGTATTCCAATAAGATCCTAATATCACAATGGGTGTGATTGTTATTAATAAGATAATCCACCATGATTCGCCAAGAAATTCACTTAATCTTAAGGTGGCAGCAGTCATAGGAGGAAGATCAATTCCGAAGTCTGAGAAAATACCGGCAGTTTGTGGGAAGATAACAGCTATATAGTAGCCAACGGCAACAAACATAAAGAAAACAGTCATAGCAGGGGAGAGCAATGCTTTTTTAAGACTCTTTTTATATTCCATGTCACGCTGCATGAATTTTGCAGTTGCTTCATGAACTTCTGCCATATTACCTGATTTTGTTGCTAAGCCAAGCATGTAAGCCGGGAATTTCCCAAAAACATCTTCATAACGTGAAAAAACTTCAGTTCCTTCTTTACCTTTTTTCAGATCACTCTCAATTTTTTTTAAAGCTTCACGCAAAGTGAGATTTGGTTCATCTTCTGCAAGCATTCGCAATATTTTGTCATAGCTCATTTTTTCTTTTAGTAGGAAGGTACTTAGATTAATAAACATTAGAACAGAAGCAAAAGGAGGTTTCATTCTAATATCTATTATTGCCGGTTCTGTTTTAAAATCAGTATGCCCCATTTTGCGTAAGGCATTATCAACTTCTTTTTGCTCAAAGGCAAATTGTCTTCCCTTGATCTTTTTACCATTTGGTAGTTTTATTGTGAATAGGAATAGACGTTTCTTGTAAATTTTTTGAATCGATAAATTATATTTTTTTGCATTTTTATCGATTAACTTTTGAGCTTCTTTTTTATTTTTGGCATATACAATACCTTGAACAGGCTTTCGCTCTCTATTTATTGCATGGTATCTAAACTCGTTTAACATAGATATTTCTCCCAAATGATTTTATAGAGTAGATTTGTTGGGAATTCAATAATCCTGTCAATAATAATGTCATGTCTTTTTATTGATTTCTAATGATTTGAAACATTGTTGGCTATTTATAATGCCGAATATAAAAAAGGCAGTTAAAAAACTGCCTTTTTTAGTAATTAATTAATGATTACTTCTAATGCTTGCTTGTGAACATTACTCAGAAGATGTGTTGTTAATAGTTACAACTGGAGTTGGGTTAGTTGCAGAAGCATCAACAACAACTGTAGATCCATTAGCAATATTAGCAGCACTTGAAGTTATTGTATAAGTGAAACCACTTGATGTTAATGTATAAGTTGCATTGTTATTTGTGTTAGTAACACCTGACCAACCTAACCATGCGGCAGCTGAAGCAGCGCCAGGAGCAGAAGTAGCACCTTGAGCACCACCCATTGAAGCTGGAGTTTGAGCAAAAGCAACTAAGTTTGCACCATAGTTTTGTAAATCTGCAGCAATTGCTTGTGTTGTCGAAGAATCTCTTTGTGTGTTAAACATTTGAATACCTACTGATACAGCTACACCTACGATAATTACACTAAGTACGATCATTAAAATTTGTTGTGTTCCCATTTGGGTCCTCCTTGTTTTTTGTTTTTTTTATAAACTTAAATCATTCACAAATCTCATATTTATTGAAAGCAAATAGTGTGCCAAGTATTTGTGATAATTTTTTATGCCGGAAATTTTATGTTCTTCAGGGCGATGGATAAATAGTTTGAGGCACTATATCATCAGGAGCAAATTAGTAAGGGTAAAATCAAAAAATAAATAATGTGTCATTTAAAAATGTCAAAACATTAAATATGTAATTAAAATATGACAGGGGTTGTTTAAAAAATAATCAATCCCACTTCGAACAATGTTAAAATTAGTTACGGTAGTCTTCCGGATTAAGATTATACTTTGCCATTTTACTATAAAGATTTTGTCTTTTAATTTCGGATATCTCAGCTGCTTTAGTAATTTCACCTTTAGTACTTTTTAATAAATTTTCTAAATATCGTTGTTCAAAGATTTGTTTAGCTTTTGGGTAGGGAAGATGTAGCATTTGTTGATAAGAATTTTTAGAATTCTGTATATTATTCCAAATATTATCAGGAAGGTCTTCAGGTAAAATTTTATCATGTACAGCTAAAGCGACTGCATGTTCAATACAATTTTTTAATTCTCGGACATTTCCTTTCCAGGGTGCAGAAGTTAAAATAGCCATAACAGGTTCAGAGATAGATAAGTTAGCTTTGTTATATTTTTTAGAGAAAATTTTGGTAAATTCGATAGAAAGAAGTTTTATGTCATCAACTCTTTCTCGAAGCGGAGGGATTGTGATATTAATCACATTCAATCTATAATAAAGGTCTTCGCGGAAATTGCCTTTTTCTACTTCTTCGGCGAGATTTTTATTGGTTGCGGCAATAATTCTAACATCAATATTAATGTCTTTGTCACCGCCTACTCTTCGGATTACATTTTTTTCTAAAGCACGTAGCAATTTTACTTGGAAAGTAAGTGATGTTTCTGTTATCTCATCCAAAAAGAGCGTGCCACCATTTGCTTCCTCAAAATATCCGATTTTATCTTTATATGCATCTGTAAAAGAACCTTTGGCATGACCAAATAATGTGCTTTCGAGTAAGTTTTCTGCCAAACTACCGCAATTAAGTGCTACAAATTTTTTATTTTTCCTACTACTGTTTTTATAGATTAACTCAGCAAAGACTTCTTTTCCAACACCTGTTTCACCATTAAGCAAAATAGTGGTATCTAACGGAGCGACTAATTTAATTTTCTCCATTATTTTTTGCATCTCAATATTGTTTCCTATTATATGAGATCTATCGAAGTTTTCTTCAAGTTTATTTCTTAATCGGACAATTTCTTCTGCCTGCCACTTGTTTTTCAAAATTTTATCAGTGATGATATTCAATAATTCCAAATCTTCAATTGGTTTTTCTATCAATTCTTCCGCACCTGATTTCATTGCCTGTACAGCGGTTTCGATTGATGCTTTACCACTAATCATTACAACAGATATTTCAGGCCATTCCTGCTTTATTTGCTGTAATAATTCCATACCATCAATACCGGGCATTACCAGATCTGTCATTACTATATGGTATTTGTTATTTCTAATTTTATCTAAAGCAATCATTGCCGATTCAGCTTCATCAACGCTATATTTCTTACTTAATTGTCGGCAAAATATATCTCGTGTAAATTGTTCATCATCTACAATTAAAATTTTAACATTTTTATTTTCTAACATAATAATCCTACATTTTTGGAAAATAGAGAGTAAATGTTGTTCCTTCATTTATTGTTGAACTTACTTCAATTTTCCCATTACTTTTTTCAATTATTGCTTTTGTTAAAGCTAATCCCAATCCATATCCACCGTTGTCATTATCTAATTTTGAGGAAAAATTAATATCAAATATTTTATCTAAATTATCTTCTGAAATTCCACAACCGGAATCGGAGATTTGGATAACGACATAATTTTCTTGCATAAAAGATTTTATAGTAAGCTCTTTAGTAACACTGTGTTGCATAGCATCGATAGCATTATTCAGAATATTGGCAACGCATAAACTAATATCACTATAAACAGCATTTGTGTATTTTATATTATTAGATAGCTCTTTATTTACAACTATGTAATGTTTAAAGAAAAGATTATGTTCACACATTTCCAATTCATCGTTTATCACTTCATTCACATTTATATTTTGCGGCATTGAACGATTTTCATTCCTATTTTTATTTAACAAACCCTTAACCATACCTGATATTTTTATGGCAGATTGATGAAGACGATCAATATCTTTGTTATCGGGAAAATCTTCCTTCAAAAATTGTGAATAGCCAACGATAGAATTAAGCGGTGAATTTAGATTATGAACAACGCCAACTAAGAGTTTTCCGATTTTTGCCAAACGATTTGATTTGATCAACTCAAGCTCTAGCGATTGTTTTGCTTTTCTTGATTTTACCATTGAAGTTTCATCTGTAATGCTACCGAAATATTTTATGGCATCACCATCTTTGTTTACATTAAGATCCAGAATCAGATATTTCTTATTGGAATTAAATTTAACGCTAAAATAATAATTATGTGTGTTTGAATTACCAATTTCATGAAGCTTCTCAGGTGAAATCTGAGCCAATGAGCTTAGATTTAATTTCTGAGATTTGTCAGTTTGGAAGATTTTGTGGAAAGCAGGATTGCATACAATGATGTTATTGTTTTCATCCATAAAGAAGATTCCTACATTTATATGATCTGTAATTGCTTTGTACTGCAATAAGCTTTTTCGACTTTCAATAAGCGATTGATTCATTTGGCTGAAAACATCGGTAATATCGCCTAAAACACCCTTAAATTCAGAAGTAAAAGGTTTTATATTGCTAGGATTTTGCGAAATTTCTGATAAACGATTTGATATTTCTTTTACAGGTTGCATGATAGATTTTCCGAACCATAGACCCAGAAAACTAGCAATAATAAGTGAAAAAGCTAAAATGATTAAGGCGAAAAAAAGAATACCATTATTAAAGAAATTATTCATTGCTCTATAATGGTTTATGATTAAATATGCCTGTGGAGTTTTATTAATATCATTCAATATATATATTCCATAAGCGAGTTCTTTGTTTTTTCTCAGAATTGAGAAGCTTTGATTTTGAGAAACAATATTATCGATATTAGTTTTTAAAAAATCATCAGGTGTATTTGTGGTAGATTTTAAAGATGAATTTGTATATATATCAATATCAATTTGATTGATTTTGGAAACAATATCCTCTAACCGGAAAGTCTTTATTGCGATTCCGATCAGATTATTTTGCTCGTCTCTAATTAATTTTCGAATGATTAAATATGCTTTTTCACCATTCTCACTGAAAAAATAGCTGTCAGAGATATTATCATCAATATTAAATATTTTATCGGAATATTTATCAATAAGATTCCAATAATTACCGGAAATTATTTTATGATTTGATTTATAGATAATAGTATTTTTTAAAGAGATATTTTCACTAAGAATATTAGTGAGGGTAGAATCATTCTCCGCAATAATTGCATCAATGAAATTTGTTTCTTTGGATATTTTATCAAACTCATGCGAGAAATTAAAATAAAAATTATCAATATAAGAATGGATTTCATTATAGGAATTTGAAATTTCCTGATTTTCGGTTTGCTTAATATTAAAGCTAAAAAGATACCATGTGAAGAAAAACTGAATAACAACTAATGTGATAACAGATAAGAAAAACGAAATGAGAATTTGTTGTTGTAGTTTTAGCTTTTTCTTCATAAATATCTAAATTAGTTATCTAAGATTTTTCTTACTTTCTTCGCTAAAGAAGCGATATTGAAAGGTTTTTGTAAGAAATAATAATTCAGATCTTTTAGCTCTTCATCAGATAATTCATCGTTATCGTGTCCGGAAACAAATAGAATTTTCAGATTAGGATTATTTGAAATCAGTTTTTTTGCCATCTCGGGACCGCTGATTTTAGGCATTCTTACATCGGCTATCAATAAATCAAAATC
>Ga0256842_1001591_pt1 | contig 17887 bp, 18 predicted proteins | sample 4559240metaG_FD_185973 | JGI IMG/M metagenome (GOLD analysis project Ga0256842, IMG submission 185973) | Hydrothermal vent microbial communities from Guaymas Basin, Mexico - 4559-240 | ecosystem: Environmental > Aquatic > Marine > Hydrothermal vents | place: Mexico: Guaymas Basin | collected...
GTTGGTAAGAAAAAAGGACATTTGATCGATGCTCATACAGGTAAAGTTCTTCAAACTTGGGATGCTACTCAGTATAAAACAGTTAAGCACAAAGAGGTTAAATCTAAAGTTTCTGATGAGACTTTGGTTCCATATACTGCAAAACATGGTCCAAAAGTTAAAAATCCTGTTCAACCAAGACTTCTACATGCTGAACCTGCCAATCATGGCAAATGGGTTACTATCAGCGAGTGGACTACCGGAAGAATTGGTATATACACAAACAAAGGTAAATTTGTAAAATATATTTACAATTTAACTACACCTACATTTACTTATTCAGTCGAGCATAGACAAGAAGTACCGGGTGCATAATACGGTTTCCGTCCGCAAATAAGCGGACGGAACTTTGCATTTAAGAGATAAATCATGAAAATTATAAGTTTGTTTTTATTGATATTGTTAAATGTGTCAGCCGTATATCTTTCAAATAAATCTTGCAAAGAGTGCCACAAAGATATATATAATGAGTACAAATACTCATATCACTCCAAGGGTTATTTTAATGATATACTGCATAGAAAAGTTGCTGATAAAATCAGCTTAAAAAAGTATGATTGTGCTACTTGTCATATGCCCGCTTCGAACAATATAAAAGAGATGATCAGCGGTAAAGATAGACCAAATCAGCAAAATATCACAAATAGCGATGCTATATCTTGCTTTTTTTGTCATGAGATAGCTTATGTCAAAAAAGCTCATAGGTTTAATATCAATATCGTTACTAAACAAGTGGAAGGATACAAACCAAGCCTTTACGGTTCTCTTGAAAATCCCGATGAAAATGATAAGCACTCTTCATTGAATAATCCTTTATATAATAAAAATGTATGTAAAGGCTGTCATGCACACAAGAGAAATGAAAATGGACTTTTGATATTTCAAACTATGAAAAAAGATGAAAATTCAAAAGAGTGTATCAAATGCCATATGCCTTATATTCCCGGTGGTAATGAAAATATGAATAAAAGAGCAAGAACAAAGCATAGAAGTCACTATTTTAAAGGTATTCGCAGTAGTGAGATGAGAAAAAAAAGTGTAAGCATTAAAATAAATCTTAATAAAAAAGATAATATAATAATCACTTTAAAAAATAAAATGTCCCATCCGCTTATCGTGCAAGCCGCAAGAGAAATGTTTTTGCAAGTTCTTGTAAAAAGAGGGGATAAAGTTATATGGAGCAATAAGCAAGATAAAAACTCATATTTTAAATATGAATATTTAAAAGGTAAAAAAGATATAGTTATACCATATACGGCAACAAGTTACAAATGGTATAATAATCTTGCCGGAAATAGTTCAAAAGAGTATAATTATAAAGTTAGCGGTTTGAAAAAAGGCGATAAAATTATTGCATCATTTTATATGATAATTGCAAAAAAATCTTGTCTTCAAGATATAGATTTAAGGGGTAGCGACTTGGATAAGCCTCTACTTGCTAAACAAGTTATATTGATTGTAAAATAGGGGAAAATATGAAAAAAATTATGATATTGTGTTTATTTGCTATTTTTACTGTGCAAATAAATGCTAAAGATGATTTGGCTGTGAAGGTTTTTAAAGGCTATTGTTGGGGCTGTCATCATCAAACGGCTCAAGCTTTCGGTCCATCTTTTAAAAAGATAGCCAATGTAAGAAAAAAAGATGAAATAATAGCTCAAATAACTGATCCTAAAGATACATATAAAATTCTCGGATACAAAAGAAACTCAATGCCTGCTTTTGACGACTTAAATGCAAGTCAATTAAATGCAATCGTTGCATATATACTAAGTTTTAAGGATAAAAAATGAAAAAAATAGCACTCATACTCTCACTACTTTTGATGACTTCACTCTTTGCAAGAGATAAGATATTTGTTGTTGAGAGAGAAAATTCGGCTCTAGCTGTTATCGACCACAATCTCTTAACAAATGAGATAAAAAATATGCATAATTTCAATCATGCAGTTGTTAAATTTAAAGGAAAAGACGGATATGTCATCACTAGAGACGGATATGTTATAAAATTTGACCCAGTAAAAGAGGTTAAAGAGGAGGAATATAAAACAAGTAAAAGTGCTATAGGTTTTATTATAGGTAAAAATTTTCTTGCAGTTGCTAACTATGACAATAAAACGGTTGAAATATTAAGTAGAGATTTAAAACCTATCCAAAGCATAAAAACAGATAGTAGAAATGTCGGTATAAAATTATATAAAAATTATCTTATATTTGAATGCATGGACAGCGATCAGATATGGGTTATGAAAAACGACAATCCAAAAGGTAAAAAGCCTCATTTTGTTATATATAAGAAATTTCTTGATGCAGGTCAAGTTCCTTTTGATGCTCTGATAGATAAAAATCTCTATGTTTCTGGTTTTTTTAACTCTCCATTTATAGGTGTGCTAAATCTTGATACGATGAAATACAAAACCGTACCTCTTAATCTCGGCAAGAGAAATAGGATATTAAAAGTTCCTCATTTTGGTTTTTGGAGTGTTTCAAAAGGATACTTTTTTATTCCTGCCGTTGGAGCTAAGAAAGTTTTTGTTTTTACTCATCAATTTAAACTTGTAAAAGCTATAAATGTGGTTGGAAATCCTGTTTTCACCTCTTTAAGTCCCAATAAAAAGTATCTTGCCGTAACATTTAGCGGAAAAGATTTTCCAAGAGTTCAGATAATTGATACAAAAACTTTAAAAGTGATTAAAAATTTTAAATTCGGTGGAATGGTGCTTCATGTTAGGTGGGCGAGTGACGGAAGACATCTGTATATATCAGTCAATGGCAAAAATGAAGTTTTAGCATATAATGTAAACGGTTGGTGGAAACACTTTATGTGGCCCGTTCCTAAACCGTCAGGTATATTTATCTATAAAACGAAAGATAAAAAATAATGCTTAGGATTTCAAATCTTATAAAATCAGTATTGGAAGATAAAAAGAGTAGAGTTTTAGACGGAAATATTATTATATGGAATTTTACCAATAGATGCAATCTCTCTTGTCGTCATTGTTACTCTTATGCCGATCCTAACTCTAAAGATTTTTTAACAACAGAGTTTATATTGAATGCCATTGGGGATTTAAAAAAAGCAAATGTTAAATTTGTGATTTTTAGCGGAGGAGAGCCTCTTATTAGAAAAGATATATTTGATATAGCTGATGCTATGAGAGAAAACGGTATCGTTACTTACCTATCCACAAACGGTCTGTATGTAAGTGAAAAAAATGTTGATAAAATCATAGAAAAATTTAATTACATAGGCATTAGTATAGATGGTATAGGTCAAGTACATGATGATTTTAGAGGTTTAAAGGGAGCATTCGATAGAAGTATAGCTGCTATAAAACTTATACAACAACATGGTGGTAATGCCGGTATGAGATTTACTATGACAGCTGAAACACAAGATAGTTTTTATGATATATTTAAACTTGCCGAGGATATCGGAGTGGATAAACTCTACCTCTCTCATCTTGTCTATTCCGGCAGAGGTTTGGATAACTTAAAAATGGATATGTCCAAAGAAAAGAGATTGGAATTTGTTAATTTTATCATTGACAAGGCTTTAGAATATCAAAAAAGTGGCAAAAAGATAGATATTGTTACAGGTAATATGGAGATGGATGCCATCATATTGCTTGAAAAGTTTTCATCAATATATCCTGAAAAAAGAGATGAAATGCTTGAAAGATTGAAAGCTTGGGGAGGCAATAGTGCAGGAAAAAGACTTGGTAATATAGACTGGGAAGGCAGAGTTAAACCGGATCCATTTTTTCCTTTTTTTATAGGAGATATGAGAGAAAATTCATTTGATAAAATATGGTTAAATGAAGAGAATGATATTTTGCAAAAACTAAGACAATATCCAAGAAAATTAAGCGGTAAATGTAAAAATTGCGGTGTTATTGATATTTGTAACGGCGGAAGTAGAAGTAGAGCATATGCCGTAAGTGATGGGGATTTATGGAGTGAAGATCCGTCTTGCTATTTAAGTGATGAACAAAGAGGGGTAAAATAGTGGGTAAAGTTTACTTGACGGGAGCGGGTCCGGGAGATATAGAATTATTAACTGTAAAAGCTTTAAAAATGGTGCAACAAGCTGATGTGATTATTTATGACAGATTGGCAAACCCCACTATTTTAGAAGAAGCGAAAAATGGTTGTGAGTTTATTTATGTAGGTAAAGAAGATGGCAGACACACTTTACCTCAAGATGAGATAAATGAAACTATTTATCAAAGTGCTTTAAAAAATGATATTGTAGTTAGACTAAAAGGCGGAGATCCTTTTGTTTTCGGTAGAGGAGGAGAAGAGGGGATATATCTTAAAGAAAGAGGTATCGATTTTGAAATCATCCCGGGAATAACTTCGGCAGTAAGTGTACCGACTTATGCAGGTATTCCGGTAACTCATAGAGGTGTAGCGGTTTCATTCAAAGTTATAACCGGACACGAGTCTCCAGATAAAAAAGAGTCTCAAGTGGATTGGAAATCTTTAAAATCAAACGATACGATTGTTTTTTTGATGGGATTACACAATCTTGAAAAAATTTCTTCAAAACTTATAGAGATAGGTAAATCAAAAGATTTTCCTATTGCTGTTATCAGTAAAGGAACTATGAAAGATCAAGAAGTGGTTATTTCTACTCTTGAGAATATCACAAAAGATGCAAAAGATTTGACAACCCCAGCTCTTATAGTGGTGGGAAATGTCGTGAAATTGAGAAAACAATTAAATTGGTTTAAAAATTAAGATTTTGAGTAATCGCTAAAATATCTTTTAACCATTTCATCAAGAAACTTCATCCTTAATTTGCCTTTTGGCATAGTTTTTCTTAACTGTTTCATCTTTTTTATGAAAATATCCATATCGTTAGGAATGGATTTTTCTATATATCTTCTCAAATATTTAGCAATGGACGGAGAGGCTCCGGAGGTGGATACTGATATGATAAGGTCTCCTTTTTTTATATAAGAGGGAAAGATAAAATCACAATACTCGACAGAATCTACCGAATTGCACAAAATATGCTTTTCTTTAGCTTCATTATATATCTTTTTTTGTAATCCTATATCGTCAACTGCAACTATAACAATATCAAAAGAATCGATATCTCCTGCTTCATAACTTTTTTTTATCAGTTTTAAACTCTTTTGTTTTGAAATTTCTTGGATTTGTTTTGAGATATATTTGGATAGTATTGTTATATTTGATGAAAAATCCAATAATTTAGATAATTTTTCATAAGCAATATTTCCACCCCCGATAATCATAATATTTTTATCATCTATTTTTAAATAAGCTGGAAAATAACTCATATATTTCCTTTTTTAACTGTATTATAACATAGTTTCTGATAAACTTTGCAAAATCAATTTATAACTGAAAGGTGTTTATGAGAGAAAAAGTTTTATATGAAATACAGAAAAATTTTCCTCTAACTAAAAGACCGTTTAGAGATATAGCGGCAAATCTAAATTGTAGTGAAGATGATATAATAAAGATATTAAGAGAAGAGAAACAAAAAGGTATCATTAGGCAAATTTCGGCAATTTTTGATACAAAAAAATTAGGCTACAAATCATCACTTATAGCATTCAGGATAGATAAAAACTATATAGATGATGCTGTTGAAATATTAAATTCTCATCCGGGTATTTCACATAACTATGAGAGAAATCACGATTTTAATATATGGTTTACTCTTGCAGTACCTCAAGATAGTATGCTCGGTTTGGACGGTACTATCGAATTACTCTCAAAGCTTGCAAAAGCAAAAGAGTATATAGCTCTTCCTACTTTAAAACTTTTTAAAATAGCTGTAAAACTTGATACTACGGGAAAAGCTTCAAAAAAAGAGAAAGTAAAAAAAAGAGTTTTTAAAGATGTGCAGATAGAAGAAATTCATAAAAAAATTATCAAATATATTCAAAACGATATAGAGATAGCAAAAGAGCCGTTTAAAGATATTGTTGATAAAATAGATATATCATACGAAGAGTTTTTTAAGATTTTAAAGGATTTGAAAGATAGCGGTGTTATGAGAAGGTTTGCGGCTATCCTAAACCATAGAAAAGCGGGTTTTAATGCAAATGCTATGGTTGTATGGGATATTGATGATGATATTGCTGTCGAAGTGGGGCAAAAAATAGCTAAATATAGTGCAGTAAGCCACTGTTATTTAAGACCTAAGTATGATAATTGGCCATATAATATATTTTCTATGGTGCATGGCAAGACAAAAGAGGAAACAAATGCTATAGTAAAAGAGATAGAGGGTGAGATTAAGTATAATGAAAACCGATATCTATACTCTTCAAGAGAATTTAAAAAAGTAAGGGTAAAATACTATACGGGAGATATAATGGAGTGGGAGAAAAAATGGTTAACAGAGATTATGGTATAGCACAATGAAACATATGCAGATTAAAGATAGTCTAAAAAAAATATCTATTTTTGATTGTTTAAATGAAGATGAGTTTGATTTGCTTACATCTATCTCCAAATTGCAAATATATGCTAAAAACAACAATATTTTTTATGAAAAAGATAAACTTAAATATATATATTTTTTAACAAAAGGTGCAGTAAAACTTTATAAAGTAGATAGATTTGATAATGAAATTTTTTTAAATAAATTAGAAGAGAATTCCTTTATATATACAGTTTCCAATCTGTGTGCAAAAGATGAAACTCTCGGAGTATTTTATAGTGTCGAAACAGTAAAAGAATGTGAAGTTCTTTTGATAGATGTCAAGAAATTCAAAGCTCTTTTTTTAACAAAACCTGATATATTAAGAAGAATACTGGAAGAGTCGTATAAATCCATTTTACAACTCCAATTCATAGTTAATAGAGACATAGTGTATGATGGGATGGCAAAAGTTGCATATATGATTTGCAATGATTTAAAATCTTTCAATAGTATGAAAAAGCACGAGATAGCATACTCTTTACATTTACAGCCGGAAACATTATCAAGAATTTTAAGAAAATTGGCAAGAAATGGGTTTATAAAGGTTGAAAATGGTAAAACGATGATCAAGGATTTAGAAGGATTGAAAGAAATATACGAGTAGGAATTAAAGATGATATTGACAAAAATAAGTAGTAAAATAAATTTTATCGGCGGAATGCTCTCTTTGATAGTTATGGCAAATGTTGTTTTGACAATTTATTTAAATAAAAAACAAGAAGGAGATTCGTATATCATTAACATTGCCGGAAGACAAAGAATGTTGTCTCAAAAAATTACGAAAGAGATATTTTATTCAAAAAGTAGTGAAAATTTTGACTTTCAAATGCTAAATGAAGATATGGACAAATTTGAAAAAAATTTATATATTCTCATAAATGGAAATCCTAAATTAAATGTATATAAGCCACCAAACAAAGAGATAAAGGATAAGTTGGATCAGGTATTGAATGTATGGTTGCCCTTTAAAAAAAGGATAAAAGAGGTAGAGAAGTGCGATACGGATATTAAAAAAGATAAAGAAATTATGATGAATAATTTCAATGAAATACTTGGGATATCCGATAAAGTTGTCAAAGCCATGGTGAAAGAAAATTTGCCCGGACACTATATTGATCTTTCCGGAAGACAAAGGATGCTTTCTCAAAGAATGGGATTATACTTGGTAAGATATCTGGACACTGCTTCTCAAAATTACTATTATACATATTATAAATCTATGAAAATGTACGATATGACATTGCAATCTTTTGTAAACAATCCTCTTGTAAAGCAAAAGTCGAACTTAAATGAAATAGTTGTTCAAAATTATAAATATTGGAAAAATTTTAAAAGTTATATTAAAAATTTAATAGAAAAAGAGAATAAAATCCAACAAAATATCGAATATATACATAAAAACAATGTAAAGCTTTTAAAAACAATGGATGAAGCGGTTTGGTTATATACTGATTATAGTGAATCAAAAAGCAATTTTATTAAAAATTTCCTCTATATTTCAGGTATTTTGGCTCTTCTTATAATATTTTATACATATTTTACAGCCAAAGCCTTAGACAGACATGTTAAAAATTTTGTCGATAGAGCAAAAGAGTTGTCAAATATTGATCCGATTAAGCAAAAAACACCTCTTAGGGTCGATGTTTGCGGTGAAGATGAGCTCAAAGAGGTATCAACTCATATCAATAAATTTGCCGATAAAGTTAGAAGTGCTTTTGACTACTCAAATGAAGCATTAAAAAGAGCTGAACTTGCTGCAAAAGAGTTGCAAATCATTGCAGATGATGCAGAAACTGCACTAAATGAACTTGGTATAAAAGATAGAAAAAATTTCGGAAAAAATATAGATACTACCGAAGACATCGCTATAGAGTCTGCTGAAAGTTTGATTCATGTCTTAAAAATGATTCAACGACTCAAGGATAATTTGTCAAAAATTATAGAGTCTTGCCCCAATGAATAACTTTTCTTTACAATAGCTTAACTTTCTATTTAATTTTTATCTTTATTTTTTTGACTTAAGTCATAGAAAAAATGCTATATTAAGTGGTAAAATTAACAATTCCAAATTTTAAAAAGGAGAAAATATGGCACTTTCAAGAAGAGATTTTCTTAAAAGTTCAGCTGCTGCAAGTGCGGCTGCCGCTATCGGAATGAGTGTTCCGAGCGAAGTTGAAGCTGCTGCAAATCAAGCAGAAAACGGCTGGAGATGGGATAAAGCGGCATGCCGTTTTTGCGGTACAGGTTGTGGTATTATGCTTGCAACCAAAGGTGAAGGATTAAATAGAAGGATAGTTGCGGTCAAAGGTGATCCTGCGGCTCCGGTTAATAGAGGTTTGAACTGTATCAAGGGTTATTTTAATGCGAAAATAATGTATGGTGCGGATAGACTTACACAACCACTCTTAAGAGTAAATGAAAAAGGCGAATTTGACAAGCATGGTAAATTTAAACCTGTTTCTTGGAAAAGAGCTTTTGATGAAATGGAAAAACATATAAAATATGCTCTTAAAGCAAGAGGTCCTGAAGGTGTTGCTGTTTTTGGTAGCGGTCAATATACTATTACTGAAGGTTATGCTGCCCAAAAGATGATGAAAGGCGGTTTTAGAAGTAATGCGATAGATCCAAATGCAAGACACTGTATGGCAAGTGCGGTTGTCGGATTTTATCAAACATTCGGCATAGATGAGCCAAGCGGTTGCTACGATGATATAGAACTAACAGATACTATTATAGCTTGGGGTCCAAATATGGCGGAGATGCATCCAATTCTATGGTCAAGATGTACTGATAGAAAACTAAGCGATCCAAATCGTGTAAAAGTTGTAAGTATTCAGACATATACTCACAGAACTTGCGATCTTGCTGATGATACTATTATATTTAGACCACAAACAGATCTTCTTCTTTGGAACTATGTTGCAAGAGAGATAGTTTACAACCATCCTGAAGCTATTGATTGGGATTTTATAAAAAAACATATAGTCTTTACAGTTGGACCGGTCAATATCGGATACGGTATGAGAAGAAAAGGTGAAAAATCATTGACTCCGGTTAGAGCTGACGGAAGTGCAGGTAAATATAGTGCAAAAGAGATGGAAATTATAAAAAAAGAGATGGCAAAAAAAGTCGGTCCTCTTGAAGCACCTGCACTTGAGCCTTACGGCTATAAAGAGGGTGATACTATGAAAAATAGACCCGGAACTCTTGCTCACTGGCAAATAAGTTTCGAGGAATATAAAAAATCCCTTGCTCCATATACACTTGATTATGTTGCTAAAGTTTCAAAAGGTGATCCTGATGAGGATCTTGAGAGTTTTAAAGCTAAACTTAAAAGATTGGCAAGTTACTATATAGAGAAAGATAGAAAAGTTGTTAGTTTCTGGACTATGGGTATGAACCAACACACAAGAGGAAGTTGGGACAATACTCTAAGTTACAATGCTCACTTCTTGGTTAATAAACAGGCAAAACCTGGTAACGGAGCTTACTCATTGACCGGACAACCAAGTGCTTGCGGTACGGCAAGAGAGGTTGGAACATTCTGTCACAGACTACCGGCTGATATGATGGTTAAAAATCCAAAACATAGAAAAATTACAGAAGATGGCTGGAAGATACCAAACGGTACTTTAAATCCTGTGGGAAATCAACATATTGTTAAAATACAAAGAGATATAGAGGATGGTATTGTTAAATTTGCTTGGGTAAATGTATGTAATCCTTATCAAGATACTGCAAATGCAAGACACTGGCTAAAAGCTTCAAGAGAGATAGAAGATTTCTTCCTTGTTACAAGTGATGGTTATCCCGGTATATCAGCTATGGTATCCGATCTTGTTCTTCCAAGTGCTATGATCTATGAAAAATGGGGAGCTTATGGAAATGCGGAAAGAAGAAGTCAATGGTGGAGACAACAAGTTCTTCCTGTTGGAGATGCTATGAGTGATACTTGGCAATGGGTTGAACTGTCTAAGAGATTTACTGTTGATGATGTATGGGGACCATACACTCTTAGAAACGGCAAAAAACTTGCAGATGTTAGAGGAAAAGCAAGAGCTATGGGATATAGAGGCGATACTACAATGTATGAAATCCTCTTTGCAAACGAGAGAGCCAAATCATACAAAATAGACCTTACTAAATTCCCTCAAAAAGGATATGATAATACAGAGTGTATCGGCGATGAGAGAAATGTTGTCGGAAGTGACGGTAAAGTTTTCAAAGGTTATGGTTTTATGCTACATCAATACCTTTGGGAAGAGTATGCAAACTTTGGTAGAGGTCACGGACACGACTTGGCAGACTTTGTAACATATCATAGAGTTAGAGGTCTAAGATGGCCGGTTGTAAACGGAAAAGAGACATTGTGGAGATTTAATGGCAAATATGATCCGTATGTTAAGCATTTTGCAGGTCCTGATGCCGACTTTGCATTCTATGGACCAATTGCTAAAAAACTATTTACCGGAGATTTAAGAAAACCAAATAAAGCTGCAGGCAAAACCGGGCTTAAAAATAAAGCGAAGATATTTGCAAGACCATATATGGATCCACCCGAGATGCCGGATAATGAGTACAATATCTGGTTATGTACAGGTAGGGTACTAGAGCATTGGCATAGTGGTACAATGACTATGAGAGTTCCGGAGCTATTTAGAGCTGTTCCTGAAGCACTTTGTTATATGCATCCTAAAACTGCTGAAGAGAGAGGCTTAAAAAGAGGCGATCTTGCTTGGATAGAGAGTAGAAGAGGTAAGGTAAAAGCAAGAATTGAAACAAGAGGAAGAAATAGACCTCCAAGAGGATTGGTGTTTGTTCCTTGGTTTGATGAAAAAGTTTTGATAAACAAAGTTACTCTTGATGCAACTTGTCCTATGTCAAAACAAACCGACTATAAAAAGTGTGCCGTTAAGATATATAAAGTATAAAAAGGGTAAAAATTGAATCGCAAACAAAAAAAGACTGAATCCTACAAAAAACCGCTTAATGAAAGCAGGAGAGGATTTTTATCCACCACAAGAAATGTGGGTTTGGCAGTATTAGCCGGTCTTACTTGGAGTGCCTATGTGGATGAAGCGAAAGCAAATAAACTTTTGCTTCGTCCTCCCGGAGCTTTAGAAGAGGATAAATTTCTCAAAACTTGTATAAAATGTGGTTTGTGTGTTGAGGCTTGTAGAAATAGAGATGGCAATATTATTTACGACGATAAAGGTAAGAGAGTAGGGACAAAAGAACCGACTCTGAGACTTGCTAAACCGGGGGACAATAAACCTCTTGGAACACCATTTTTTAATTCAAGAGATGTTCCTTGCTTTATGTGTGATGATATTCCGTGTGCTGTAGCTTGTCCGAGTGGAGCATTGGATATAAAAACTCTAATAAATAAAAAAACTAAAAAGCCGGATATTACAAAAGCAAGAATGGGTCTTGCCGTTGTTCATAAAGAGAGCTGTATTGCTTACTGGGGTCTTCAATGTGATGCATGTTATAGGGCTTGTCCTTTGATGGGAAAAGCTTTGACTATAGATATGCAAATGAACAAAAGAACGGGCAAACATGCATTTTTACTTCCTGTTGTTCATAGTGATTTTTGTACCGGTTGTGGTCTTTGCGAACGTGCTTGTGTAGTTGAGAAGGCTGCCATTTTTGTTTTACCGAGAGAGTATGCAATGGGAGAAGCTGGAACTCATTATGTCAAAGGTTGGGATAGCGAGGATCAACAAAGAGTTGGAAAGGCAAAAGAGATCCATACTATAGATGAAAGAAGTAGTAAAAAACCGGTAGATAAGTTAAATGACTTGGGAGGATTGTTACAATGAGATATCTTATATTGAGAAGAATTGTTCAATTATCCATTTTGTTTCTTTTTATCGCCGGTAATTACTATGGCTGGAAAATCTTAGTTGGCAATTTGAGTTCATCTTTGATTTTTGGACTTATTCCACTTAGTGATCCATATGCCGTACTTCAAATGTTTGTAGCTGGTGCGGTTGTATCTTCCAATCTTTTAATAGGAACAGTAGTCATATTGCTTTTTTATGGATTGATTGGCGGAAGAGCTTTTTGCTCTTGGGTATGTCCTGTAAATATTATAACTGATGCAGCAAATTGGACAAGAAGGAAGTTCGGTTTTGATATGGTTGCAAAAAAGACACCAATCAGCAGAAAAGTTAGATATTGGGTTATAGTTGTAAGTTTGATTATATCTTATTTTCTTGGATTGGCAGCTTTTGAATTTGTATCTCCCATATCTATGGTGCATAGGGGTTTGATATTTGGTATGGGTTTCGGTTGGGCTACTGCGATAATAATTTACCTATTTGATTTGTTTGTTTTGAAAAATGGGTGGTGCGGTCATATATGTCCACTTGGTGGATTTTACTCAATTGTAGGAAAATTCAGACTACTTAAAGTAAAACATGATAGTGAAGCTTGCACGGGATGTATGAAGTGCAAAGTAGTATGTCCTGAAAATCAAGTTTTACACATGATAAACAAAGAATCGCTTCCTGTACTTTCAGGGGAATGCACAAATTGTGGTAGATGTATAGATGTTTGTGATGATAATGCTCTTGGATTTTTTTTAAAAGTTGAAAATAATAAAAAAGGAGATAAAAATAATGAAAAAAATGACTAAAATCGCTCTCAGTGTTGCGACAGTCGGATTGATAGTTGCAGGATGTGCGACAAGTGGAGGAGGAAATATTACTTCCGAATCTTTAAGTTTGAGAAAAGCTCCGGTACATACTGAAAATGTTATAAAACTTCAAAAAGTAACATACATAAAAGCGGCTCCGGGTCAATCAAAAATGTTTAATAGATCTTTTGATAATGCTCCTCCGCTTATTCCTCACAGTGTTGAAGGTTTTGTTCCGATAACTAAGAAAAATAATGCTTGTCTTGGTTGTCATATGCCGGAGGTTGCAAAAAGTATGCATGCTACACCTATTCCAAAATCTCACTTTATTAACTTTAGGCCTACTGAAGTAATAGCGAAAGATGGAAAGCTTATCAAAAAAGGTAAGATTGTAGCCAGAGCTAATGGTACAAATGATGTATTTGCTACTCCAACTCATGGTAAATTGTATCAAGGAAGATTTAACTGTACACAATGCCATGTTGCTCAGTCAAATGCAAAACCATTGGTTAAAAATAATTTTAAGCCTGATTATGCATCAGAAAAAGAGATGAAAAGATCAAATCTAGCTAACACATTTGACCAAGGTGTGGATACTTCAAAATGATGCAAAGAAGAGAGCTATTTAGCTCTCTTGCATCATCTTTCAAAAAAAAGAAGCAGGGGAGTTTAAGAGATATTAGACCTCCATATTATAAGGCAAAAGAAGATTTTGCACAATGTGTTAATTGTGAAGGAAATTGCAAAGATGTTTGTGACGAACAAATTATTATCATAAAAGATGATGATAAATCTCCTGTTATTGATTTTGGCAAGGGTGGTTGTACTTATTGTGACAAGTGTGCTGATGTTTGTGAATTTAATGTTTTAGCTTTAGAAAATAAAAAAAATATTAATGCAAAAATTACTATAGATATGTTAAAATGTCTTAGTTGGAATAAGACAATGTGTTTTAGTTGTAAAGATGTCTGTTTGGATGATGCTATAGAGTATCTCGGACTTTTTAGACCTGAGATAGATGGTAAAAAATGTACAAGTTGCGGTTTTTGTGTTAATGTATGTCCGACAAATGCTATAAAGGTTGAGTAATGGCAGTTAAATTTATTTCTACTATTAAAGAAAATGGTTTAGGTGGTTGGTGTATTGAGTTGGTTGATACTATTGATGATAGAAAAATAGTATGTAATAATATGCAACAATATGAAGATGCCATTGAAAAGATGGGCGATGATTATGGTGGAGATATAGAAGTCCAGTGGCAAAAAGATGACAATGTTACCACCGCACATATGGAAGAAGTTAGGATGGAAATGGCAAAATATAAGCAAAGATATGATGATGAAGCTATGAAAAAAGAGAGGGTTGTGGAATGAAAAGGATTATTCTTGTTATTTTGATCATCTCTGTAGGACTTTTTTCCAAAGATATTACATTTAGTGAAGAGATAACTGCGGACGGTGAGATTATAAATCTTTTGGTTAAAGACGGCAATATTTATGCTACTACCAGCAGAAGTGTTGTAGATGTCTTTGACTTAAAAACTAAAAAATTGGTAAAAAAGATTAAATTTGACAAGGTAAGAGATTTTTTTGGAGATTTAAGTGATGTAAGAATTTTCTCCGTAGATAAAATGGGAGATAGGCTTCTTTTTGCATCACAAGGAACAAAAGGATTTAGTAGAGTTTATTTATATTATGACAATAAATTACATCTTATATTTGATGAAAATGATAAAATGGCTATCATGAAGGTTAGATTTATGGATAAAGATAAAATTATTTTTTCTCTTTTAAGTTCGGAAATTATACTTTATGATTTGAAAAATAAAAAAAATATATATGACAAACAAGCTTCAGGGTCAAAATTTTCAGATTTTAAATTGAACAAAGCAAAAACAAAATTGTTACTTTCCGATGAAAGTGGAAGTGGAAAAATTGTTGATACAAAAACTGGAAATGTTATAAAAAAATTTTATGGGCAAAATCTTGACAATACTTATCAAGTAGATTATAAAAATAATATTATTGCTATCGCCAGTAAAGATAGAAGATGTGGTATATATAAAGAAGATGGAAGTATGGCATACCATAAAGTGAGCAATTTTCTTGTTTATAGTGTAGGACTTAGTCCTGACGGGAAATATTGTGCATATCCGAGCGATGATAAAAATAATATTACAATTTTTAGAGTAAATGATAGAGAAAATCTATATACTTTAGTTAAAAATGAAAGTCCCGTTTCAAATATAGTTTTTATTAACGATAAAGAGTTAATAACATCAAACGGAAGTAAAATAAAATTTTGGAGTTTAAAATGAATATTTCAAGCATAGTGGTACAAACGGTACCAAAATATCTTGATGATGTAGTTAATAGTTTGAAAGAGTGTGAAGTGTGCGACTATCATTTTCATGATGAAAAGGGTAGGATTATTATTACTATCGAAGGCGAAGATGTCTCTGAAGAGTTGAAAAAATTAAGAGTTATAGAAGAAATTCCTCATGTTGTTACTGCTGATATGCAAATGAGTTATAGCGAAGATGAACTTGAAAGACATATGAAAGTGCTTGATAATGCCAGTGTGGTACCTAAAGTATTGGATCAAGATACTACAAAAATCGATCCTTCGACAGTCGTATATAATGGCGATTTGAAGAAAAAAGATATATATGAATTTGCTGAACAAACAAAAGTTTAATCCACAAATAGCTGAACTATCCAATCGTCTTTAGCGATTGGATAGTTCACACAAGAATAATTAATTGATAAACTATATCTTTTTGTTATATAAAATTATGATATAATAGATTTTTTTATTTCATTATATTATAATTTAAAGGTATCTATTGAGCTTATTTAAACCTACAATGACCAATATAATTTCTCGTTGTTTTGGGAAGTTTGCAAATCATAAATTTGTTAAGCCTATTCAAGTGTTTATAAATTTTTCATATGTAAAACTTATGGGTGTAAATTTAGAAGAATTTGATAATTTGACATCGTATAAAAGTTTAAATTTACTCTTTACAAGAAAGTTAAAAAAAGAGAGAAAATTTGATCAAAATGAAAATGTAGTAATTTCACCTTGTGATGGCTTGATAACAGAGTTAGGAAGTATGTTTATCAGTAAAACTATGCAGATAAAAGGTTTTCACTATAAAGCAGATGAACTTTTAACGAAAAACTTTGACCAAGAGAAGATTAAAAAAATTTATAATGGAAAATATATAAATTTTTATTTATCTCCAAAAGATTATCACAGATACCATGTTCCTGTCGATATGCAGATCGTAAAAGCAGTTCATGTACCCGGTTTATTGTATTCGGTAAATTTAAAATATCTTAATAAAATATGGAATCTATTTGTCAAAAATGAAAGAGTTATTTTAGAGTGTCTTGATAGAGACAATAGGGTGTTTTTCATGGTGTTTGTAGGTGCTATGAATGTTGGAAAAATGAAATTTAATTTTGACGACAGAATACAAACAAATTCTAAAAAAGATAATATAACCACTTATATATATGGAAATACATATGTAAAAAAAGGTGAAGAGCTTGGCAAATTTGAAATGGGTTCTACAATCGTAATATTTTTTGAAAAAGATATGGTAGAATTGACAAAAGAGAGGATGAATAGAGTTGAATTTGGAGATACAATAGCCAAAATAAAAAAATGAGAATCGCTTTTTTGTGTTAACAAAAAAATATTTTTAAAAAACTCTTTGCATTATTCTCAATTCTTTAAAACTTGAAACTGTTGGCTTGACAATGTTTACATTGTAGTTTACTTGGTTGTTGATAATCTTCTCGTTAAATGTTCTATTTGCATTAGGATTAAAATAGACCGTATATAGATAATCTATTCCTATGGATGTAGAGTAGTTGATCCAATCAAATCTAATGTCATTATCCAAGAGTTTATTGATAATAGTTAGATGCATATCGCTTTGTTCTATAGAATTTGCTATATACATATTTTTTCTATCTTGATATTGTGTTAAATTTAAAAGTAGGGGGTTATAATTTACTTGAGTTGAAAAAAGAGCATATGGTCTAATCTTGTAAAATCTAAACTGAGATGATAGAAGACTTGATTTTACAAGTGGTGTATTTAAAAATATAGAGCTATCTTGAAGTTTTTTATTGTATTTCAACATAGATCTAAATTTCGTTAGGGATTGAGGGATAACTTTTTGATATACAACATTTTTTCCACCATCTTGGACATATTTACTAAGTTTGAAGCCTATTTGGCTTTGATCTGAAAAAATCGCTATCTTATTGTTGGCAAAAGGTAAAAGTTTTTCTATCTGTTTTTTATAATCTATCCCTCCGAAAATAAAATTTGTATTTTTATTTAACATATCCGACTTGTTTACGGTTGGAATATAAAAGACAAGGGAATTGTCGATTTGTGATAGTTTTTCTACTCCTGTTTGAGTTAATGGGGCTATAACAAAACTATATCCTTTGTCTGCAATCTTTTTTATCGCATTTTTTAAATTGACAATAGTTTCGTTTTGGCAATCAAAAATTTCAAGTTTGAAATTTACCTTTTTGTTTAAAAAATATGCCATTATAGAATTGGTTGTACTTATGGCATATCTACCTATAACTCTTTTCGGATATAAAAGAGCTATGGATACTTGATTTGACGGATTATAATTTTTTATATTTAGAGTAAGTTTTAAAAGTTGATACTCTTTAGTTAGGTTGTCATCCGTATATGTTGAATTATAATTTG
>Ga0256842_1001592_pt1 | contig 17885 bp, 21 predicted proteins | sample 4559240metaG_FD_185973 | JGI IMG/M metagenome (GOLD analysis project Ga0256842, IMG submission 185973) | Hydrothermal vent microbial communities from Guaymas Basin, Mexico - 4559-240 | ecosystem: Environmental > Aquatic > Marine > Hydrothermal vents | place: Mexico: Guaymas Basin | collected...
GGGTTTGGCAATCAAAAAACACTTCAAGAATTAGATCTGGACTCTATGCGGGTTATCTTATTGGGAATCTTGCGTAATCCGCAGCTGAAAGATTCAAAGTTTATTTTTAACCCAGAGGATGACTTTATGCTTCAAGCGGGAGACAATCTTGTCTGTATAGGGCATGAAACGGCTATTAGTAATCTTAAAAGGAAGATGCAATGAGTGCTAAGCTAGTTATTTTTGGTTTTGGTTCTTTTGGAAGACATCTTTACAAGCATCTTTGTGATGTTGATAAAGAAGTGATAGTTGTCGTTGACAAAAAAAACTATGATACAAGTTTTAAGCATATTGTTACACCAAAAAAAATCAATATCAAGCATAATGAGGATATCAAAGCTTTGGGGATAGATGAGGCAAATGATGTTGTTTACTGTGCTATGAATAAAACTGCACATAATCTTTTTTTGGTGCTCTCTTTAAAAACGCTCTATAGAGACCTTAATATTATTGCTATTAGTAACTCTTTTGAAAATGCCAGAAAGCTGAAATATGCAGGAGCGACGAGTGTTATTGATCTCTATGAAGCAACATCAAAACGTTTTGTAAATATGCTTACGAAACCGGCAGTTACCAAAGCTGTTGATGAGATTATTTACAATGAGAATGATCTAAAAATGGCAGAGATTGTCATACCAAAAGACTCCGCTATTGATGCGAAACGTTTAAGCGAGATAAATTTTAAAAAGCATGGTATTGTACTTATAGCTATTATAGATAGAGAAAGAGGAAATGAACTCTCCTTTATTGACCATCGTATTGATCACAAGGTTGATAGTGGTGATACCCTTGTGGTGGTGGCTAAAAAAGATGATTTTGTGGCATTTGGAAAATTTATAGCTGCAAGTTAATCTCTTTTGCAAAGTTCATCGTCACACAATGGAGTGAGCCATGTTGACGAATTAGTGTAGAACAATCTATACCGATGATTTCTCTGTTTGGAAATGTTTTTTGAAAAATTGCAAGTGCTTCTTCATCTTGGGCTACATTATAAAGAGGAATAACTACTCCGCCATTGACAAATAAAAAGTTTGCATAGCTTGCAGGGAGTCTTTCATCTTCGTAGTAGATAGCATCAGGCATCGGCAGGGCAATGAGTTTAAGCCCGCTCTCTTTTGCTATCATAGAGAGTTCTTCTTCCATAAAATGCAACTCTTTATAATGTTCATCTGCTTTATCTTGGCATTGAATATACATAATGGTATCTTCACTGATAAAACGAGCAAGGGTATCAATATGGGAATCTGTATCATCTCCTGCAAGATAGCCATGGTTGAGGTAGAGAATATGTTCTGCTCCAAAGTACTCTTTCAATTTTTGGGTGATTTGGATAGTGTTGCATTGTGGATTTCTGTTTGGGTTGAGCATACAGGCAGATGTTGTCAAAATCGTATCATTCCCGTTACTCTCCACAGCACCACCCTCTAAGACAAAGTCAATCTTTTGCATAGGTGCTTTATAGACATTTTTGATTGTCTCTGACATTGCATTGTCTTTATCTGCTTTAAATTTTTCTCCCCATGCATTAAAGGTAAAATCAAGAAGTTTCGTTTCTGCATTCTCGCTCACGCATAAAGCAGAACAGTCTCGTGCCCATGTGTCATCAGTTACATATTCTACAAAGAAAAGATTTTTATGTGGGGTAAAATGCTTCTGCACACTTTTTTTGTTTGTACATATAACAAGGCATTTTTGAAACTTTTTTATTGTGTTGATAATATCTATAAAACAATTTTCTGCCTCACGCAGGTAAGGTGCCCAATCAGTTTGTGCGTGAGGAAAGATGATTTGTGTAAAATTTTGTTCTTCAAACTCTGCGATTAATCGTTTTTTCTTAAACATACTGTATAATTTCCTATGGCTTACATAACACTCAATAAACAACATTTTTTCAATAACTTAGATATTATTGCACAACGAAGCAAAGGCAAAGATAAAATAGCACTGGTTTTAAAAGACAATGCTTATGGACACGGGTTGCGTGAGATAGCAACAATGGCACAAGAGTATGGTATCTCTAAAGCAGTTGTGCGTTCGTATGATGAAGCCAAAGAGATAGAAGATTTTTTTGAATATATTTTAGTTTTAGCAGATACTTCACAAGATAAAAATGAGAAAATTCGTTATACAATCAATGACTTGGACTCCATTGCAAAATTTGCAAAAGATACGAAGGTTGAGTTAAAAGTAAATACAGGAATGAATAGAAACGGCATAGAGATGGATGAGTTGCGTGAGGCATTTAGCTTGATACAAAAACAGGGACTTTTGCTTGAAGCCGTTTTTACCCACCATAGTTGTGCAGATGAAGACCTCTCTGTTTTTGCAGAGCAAAATAAAAATTTTGCACAGGTTAAAGCCCAAGCGACAGCTTTGGCAGAAGAGTTTGGCATGCAAAAGCTTCGGTTTCACTCTTGTAACTCTGCAGCACTTTTTCAAACAGATGATTTCCAAGAAGATATGGCACGTGTAGGGATTGGAGCATATGGCTGCTTAGAACTTGCAGGTAGTGCTGACGTTAAGGCTTTAAAACCGGTACTTTCACTCTACGCACAATGTAATTCGACTCGACATTTAGATAAAGGTGCCTGTGTAGGCTATGGTGCAAGTTATACTGTTGCAAATGGGTGTGAAGTTGGGAATTATGATTTTGGGTATGGAGATGGATTTTTGCGAGCTTGCTCAAATGGATATAAAACACCTGAAGGTATTGCACTGCTTGGGCGTATCTCTATGGATAACAGCTCTTTTTTATCGACTACAAAGGAGCTGTTAATTTTTAATGATGCAAGTAAAATTGCACAGAGTGCAGGGACAATCAGTTATGAGGTACTTGTTGCTTTAAAACCACATCTTACAAGAGTTATTTTATAGGAGTAGTCGTCTCGCTGTATAATACTTTGCTCTCCAGTAGGGGTTATAAATATTTGAGAGAATAACACCATGCTTGCTTGAGGCATGAATAAACTCTCCTCTCTCAAGATAGATACCGACATGCATTATCCGATAAGAAGTCTTAAAAAAGAGAATGTCCCCCTCTTTAAGGCTCTTTTTTGAAACTCTTTTTCCCATTCTTATCTGTTTTTTTGTTGTGCGTGGGATTTTCTTACCAAAAGCCTCTTTATATATCTGCTGAACTAGAGCAGAGCAGTCTATACCGCTACAATCAGTTCCTCCATAGCAATATTTTGTTCCTGCCCATTTTTCATAAGATAGATAGAGCTTTGTGGTGATATAGTTCTTTTTATGGAGTTTATAGCTAACTTTTTTCTTCTGTTTTGGAAGGGCAAATTCTCTATAAGGTTTTGGAGATGAAGAGCAGGCACCAAAGAGAAGCACTATTGTAATAAGAAAAAATAGCGTTCTCATTTTTATTATGAGCTTACTTTTATAATTGCTTCAGGAAAAATGACTCCGTCAATGCCCAGTAGAGCCATCTCTTCAATTTCACTTTCTACACTGATATGTACTAAAATTTTTGCATCAAAAAGGTAGTTTTCAGCAACGCTTTGGGCAGTTCTTGCCAGTTTTTGATGCAGAGTGATGTAGTTTGCTCCTAATGCAGAAGCATAGATAAGCTCTTTTATGTTGTTAATATTGAGTGCGAAGGGAATTTGGTTGAGACGTAAATGCTCTATGATATCAAGATTTTTTTCTTCAAATTCTATGTAGATTGTAGAAGAAGGGGGTGTTTTCTCAATACTGTCTATATTAGAGATATGAAAAAATTCATCATTTGTTATAAATCTGTGACCAAAGAGAAGCATTATTTTTTTGCCTCTATGATACACTCATTTGAGCAGTAGTATTTACCATTGCTGAGTATTGCCTCTGATATCTCTACGTAAACACCGCAGTTTTGGCACTCCACCATTTCGTTTGCTTGTGGTTTTTGTTTTGTATCACTCTGCTTTGAATTGTTTTGTACACCTTTTTGTTTAAAAAACATAATGTAAACAACATAAATAACAGCCCCAATAAGTAGTACTTTTAATATCATATATCTTCTCCTAGTAGTAAATAGTGTCTATTTTCTCTCTCAATAATTTTATACTGCATTCCTTGAGTAGCCTCTACTTCATCAAAAACACGTTCACCTTTGTAAAAAAGAAATTTTGTATCTTTATTGCTGAGGTTTTTACTTAAATCAAGAAGCATTTTTGTATCGGTAACTGCACGTGAAGTGATGAGCTCAAAAACTCCACTCTCCATATTTTCGACTCTTTTTTTGATGACTTGAACATTGTCAAGCCCAAGATCAGCTTTTATGAACTGTAAAAAGCTTGCTCTTTTTGCAAGTGGCTCAACAAGAGTGACTTTTGTTTCTGGAAGTGCAAAGGCTAGTATCATACCGGGAAACCCTGCACCTGTACCAATGTCTAAAAGAGACTTAATAGAAGGTAAAAAGCTAACGGGAAAGAGTGCATCAAAGATAAAGTCATCTAGTGTTGCTTCATCTCTTGCACCTGTTAGATTGTGAATCTTATTCCACTTTAGAAGCTGTGCTTTATATTTAGTAATATTGTCAAAAAAATTATCTGGTAGAGAAATATTCTCTTTTTTTACGCGTGCTTGTAAATTCATAAGGTATTTTATCTTAAAAAAACTCTTAAAATCATTTATCGGTAGAATTTAAAGGTATTTTTTCCAATATTTTTAGCATTGTACATTGCCCGGTCTGCATATTTGATAAGTGTTTGACCGTGTTGGGAATCATCTGGATAGAGACTGATACCTATACTACAAGTTACTGTGAGTTTTTTGTCCTGAAACTCTATTGGAACCTGCAGAGATTCAACAAGAAGTTTTGCGATGATTGCTACACTCTCTTTGGAATCAAAATCTTCTAAAATAATCAAAAACTCATCTCCAGAGAGTCGTGATACGGTATCGGATTCTCTCACGCAGTTTAGCAGACGTTTTGCCACCTCTTTAAGAACAACATCTCCTGCTTCATGTCCGTAAGTATCATTGATATCTTTAAAGTGATCAAGATCCACAAAGAGTAGAGCGAATTTTGTATATTTTCTTTTTGCTTTTGCGATTGCCTGCGTGAGCCTGTCTTGAAATAAAATTCGATTTGGCAATTTTGTCAGTGTGTCATAATGCGCTTGATAGGCAAGAGTCTCTTTTTGTCTGAGTATCTCAGATTGTGCTTTTTGAACATTGGAGATCTTAATATCAAAGATAACATAAGCATCTCTGTTTTCATAAGTGATTTTATGCATAAAAGATTGCACACCATAGCTTGAACCATCTTTTCGTATATGTTGTGAGATATTTGTTGCGTTACCGTTTTTGATCATGAGTTCTTTAAAGCGTACTACAGTATCGTGTATCATGGAAGTATTGATATCATAAATATTCATTGACAAGAGTTCTTTTTCATTGTAGCCGAGTGTTTGAATAGCACCATCATTGACATAAAGATAATGATCTGTTTCAAAATCAACAATATAAATCTCAATTGAGGAGTTTTTCATAATGCTGGCAAGTTCTTGGCTTTTCATAAGAAGCTGTGAAAGCTCTTGTGTCTGGTTGTAAACTTCTTTTTCCAGATGTGCTTTTTGTTTTTTCAAAAGAGCATTGAGGGTCTCATTTCTTTGCTCGTACAGATATAAAAAGGTCATACTTAAAATGATGGGAATTGATATATAAAAATATTGAAACATTGTATATTTAGCTTCAGAGAACTGTTCCAAACTCAAAATGGCTATGATAGAGATAGCAGAGAAAAAGAGACCTACTTTTTTCCCTTTGAGAAAAAATGCTGCAAGAATTAGGACAATATACCATGTTGTCCCGATAATGCCTATATTTCTAAAGGTAAATGTGATAAGAAAATAGAAAAGTGCGAGTAAAATAGGAATGGATATATTGATACTCTTCTTTGATTTTCGTGCTGTTATGATAGTAATAATCGAAGCAATAGCGGCTCCTGCATCAACAATGGCTTGTACTTCTTGGTTTGTGATGTAGCGAATAATTGATAAAAAACTCAATATTACAACTATAATGGAGAGTATAGAATTGACAAGTATAAACTGCAATCTCAGCTCATACTCCTCTCCTTTAAAATGAAAACCGCTTTGTAAAAAGTTTGCAATAGTCATCATACATAAACCTTCTAATAATTTTATTGTACTCAAATTCCCCTAAAGAAACAAGTAAATAACAATTTTTATCTATAATTCATATATATTATGTGATAATGTAAAAAAATATTAGATGTTGATTTTTAGGATTGTATAAATGAAAAAGAAGCAGGTTATCAAAGCTATTGAAGATGTCCAGGAGTATCACCTGCAACAGATGGAAAAGGTAAATTTGTTAGTGTCGGGCAAAAAAGTTAAAAATTTAACACCTAAAAGTAAAGATGCCTGTGAGTTTGGAGGGTGGCTGTATGGTGACGCCAGTCGGATAAAAAAACTTTTAGGTATTCAGTTTTATAAAAGTATGGATCTCATTCATGAGTATTGGCATCTGCAGTATGAAAAAATTTATAATATTTATTATGATGATGAAGAGGATGGGGTTTTTAATAAGTTGCTAGGATATCGGAAAAAACTTTCTCCTGAGGAGTGTCAGGAAGTAGAAGATATCTATAGTGGACTTGAGCAGGCAACAGAGGACCTCTTAGAGGCTCTTACGGCCTCAAAAAGACGTATTGTTGCCCTTAAAGAGAGTATGTTTGAAGAGATAAACTAAGAGAAGATTTTTTTCATAGCATTAAAGAAGAATTTAAAAACTCCTTTGTTCTCTACAATTTCATTGATAAACTCATCGTAAGTGACATTTTTTTCTTCTAAAAAACCGCGAAGATACTTCTCGCTTGCTTGCATACCACCTTTCTCTTCAATCTCCAAAAGTTTTTTATAAATAGGGGCAATCGTCTCAACTGCTTTTTGCGGTGCTGCTTTTCGAAATGCTGTGTATGAAATGATCTCATTTGTTATTGGATCAACTTTCGCCTCAAACTCAGTTACTACCCAGTAGTAACTTCCATCTTTAGCCAGATTTTTTACAACAGCCATAATGTTTTCATTGCGTTTGATGCGATCCCACATCATCTTAAAGACTATCTTTGGCATATCTGGGTGGCGAATAATAGAGTGTGGTTGACCTAGGAGTTCTTCTTCTGTGTAACCTGATATCTCTACAAAATAGTCATTTCCATACTCAATAATTCCTTTTGGATCTGTCTTGGAAACTATATATCTTTTATTACTTAATTTTATTTCGTTATCTTTTGGTAACGGGCGTTTCATGGGTTTTCTCGCTATTGTTTTTTTTTGAGAATTATATGCTTTTTTGATAAATATGTGTATAATTTATGCAATAATGGTAGAGATATTTTTAAAGGTATTATGCAATGGTTAAAAGTGAGATGCAAGAGGCTATAAAAAAAGCAAAAGAAGCACATGAACTGCAAATGCAAAAAATTGAAGCTGCGATGAATGGCAAAGAAATTGATGATCCAACAGCACTTAATAAAACAGAATGTGAGTTCGGAAAATGGCTTTATGATGATAAGAACAGAATGAAAGTAATAATTGGAAGTCAGTTTTTTACAAGCTTGGACATTGAACATGAAAAGTGGCATACAGAGTACACCAAGATATATAATATCCTTTTTGATGAAAAAAATAAAAAAGGGTTTTTTTCTCGCCTTCTTGGAAAAAGTAGTATTGATCCTATGGAGCTAGATAAAGTAAAGCTTTATTATGCAGATTTACAAGAGACAACGATACGACTTTTACATATCTTGGCATCTTCACAGAGACGAGTTGATGCACTTCCAGAGTCTAAGTTTCACTAGTATTTTCTAAAAGTTTTTGCATATTATCTCTGTCTAAGGGTTGAGAATAGTAATAACCCTGAATTTTTTTACAGTTGTTTGCAAGCATAAACTCTTTTTGCTCTTGTGTCTCTACACCTTCTGCAATAATACTCAAGTGTAAACTTTTTGCAATAGCGATAATTGCTTTTGTGATGGCTATATCATCCTCATCATCAGGAATGTCTTCAATAAAAGAACGATCAATTTTAAGTTTGTTCACTGGCAGTTTTTTGAGATAGGATAAAGATGAATATCCTGTACCAAAATCATCAATGGCGATAGATATCCCCATATTATTTAAACGGTTGAGTTTTTTAATAGAGTGTTCTGGGTTTTTCATGACCTGGCCCTCTGTTACTTCAAGTTCTAACCATGATATGTCAAAATTATTCTCTTGTATTGTTTGCAGTAGATCAGTAATAAAAGTATTTTCATTGAGCTGCTTCATGGAAAGATTGAGTGCAAGTTTACCTGGGTTGAGACCTTGTTTGTACCACTTTCCAAACTCCTGCATTGCTTGTTGCATAACAATTTTATCAATATCAATAATTAAACCGTTCTCTTCAGCTAGAGGAATAAAATCTGAGGGTGAAATAATTCCTGCGTGAGGATGAATCCATCTTACGAGTGCTTCCATACCGATAATTGTATCTGTTTGTGCATTGTATTGTGGTTGAAAATATACCTTAAACTGCTTCTCTTTGATGGCAACACGCAGGGAATTCTCCATAACAACCCGGCTAAAGGCCTCTTCTGTCATTTCTGTAGAGTAAAATTGAAAATTATTTCTTCCTTCATCTTTTGCTTTATACATGGCCGTATCGGAAAACTTGAGTAAATCTTCTGCTGTTGTAGCATTCTCAGGATAGATACTGATGCCGACACTTGCTGAGATATGAAGAGTATGGTGTTTTGTAACAATTGGTTTTTTGAGTGTATTGATAAGTTTTTGTGCAACTGTTGCTGCACCCTTTACCTGTTTGATGTCTTTGAGGATAATGGTAAATTCATCACCACCAAGACGAGAAAGCGTATCTTCTTCACGTAGGATCTTTTTAAATCGTTTTGCAGATTCAATAAGGACTTCATCGCCTACATGATGTCCAAGTGAATCATTAATCTTTTTAAACTGGTCAAGATCAATAAATAAAAGAGCAAACATTTGATTGTTACGTTTTGCAGACACAATACTTTGTTTAAGTCTGTCTTGAAAGAGCGCACGGTTTGGCAGTGCAGTCAAACTATCATGGTATGCCTGATACTCTAATATTTTCGTTTGCTTTTTATAATCTTCTTTTATAGCCGAGATTTCTGTTATGTCTTGCGTTGTTCCAAGAAGCTTGAGTGGTGTATTGTCCTCATCATAGATAACACGACCATTTATAAGGAGATCACGGATCTCTCCATCACTTCGTTTTATTTGACAGATAAACTTGTGCACTTCTCCTGTCTTAATTGCCTCAGAAAGTGTCTCTTTGGCTTTCGGAAGATATTGCGGTAAAATCATGGAAAAAAATGTATCAAGTTTTGTATCTGTACTATATGCAAGGCCATAGACCTTGTAACTTTGTTTTGACCAGATAGCTTCTTTGGTCTGAAGATTAACTTCCCAACTTCCAAGTCCTGCAATTTCTTCAAATTCAGATAAAACACTCTCTCTGGCTTTTAGTTTTTTGAGTGCGATTTCCGGTGAGTCGTTTTTTATATCTATGGACATGATTTACCTTTTTATAATAGATGTCCCATCTCATCACGTTTAACACCTAAATAGCCTTCATTGTATTTATTCGTTTTCATAATTATAGGGATACGTTCAACGATTTCAACATCTGAAATAGATTTAACTTTATCTGGATTATTCGTTAAGAGGCGAATTTTTTTAATACCAAAATGGTGGAGTATAAAAGTCACTATTTCATAGGTTCTTTCATCTGCTGCAAAGCCAAGTTGATGATTTGCTTCAACGGTATTAAGCCCTTTGTCTTGAAGAGCATAGGCATTTATTTTATTTAAAAGTCCTATGTTACGTCCCTCTTGTCTGAGATAGATAACCATACCTCCCTTTTCGTTAATAAGGCTAAGGGCATACTCTAGCTGGTCACGACAATCACATTTGAGGCTTCCTATGGCATCACCTGTTAAACACTCTGAATGAACTCTAACAATGGGAGTCTTTTCCAAGTTTTTGGCATAAATGACAAGATGCTCTTTTTCACCCTCTTTAAAGGCTTTGACTTTAAAGTTGCCAAATCGTGATGGTAAATTTGCTATCTCTGAAATTTTTATATTCATTTGTTAATCTTTAAAATGTTAAAATCTTTTACTAAAAATACTATTATAGCAAATATTGAAAAACAAAGGTTTAAAAATGTTCCAAAGATTTCGTCGTACTCGCCTCAATTCAAAGCTTCGTGCATTAGTTCGTGAAACACATGTTACTACAGATGATTTTATCTATCCTCTTTTTATAAGAAGTGGAGAGGGTATTAAAACTGAAGTGGCTTCTATGCCGGGAGTATATCAGATGAGTCTTGATGTGGCTATCAAAGAGTGTGAAGAGCTGAAATCTTTAGGGCTTTACTCTATTATACTCTTTGGTATTCCTGATGTTAAAGACTCTATTGGGAGTGACGCTTTGTGTGAGCATGGTATTATTGCTACGGCTGTACGTGAGATAAAAAAAGCACATCCAGATATGTTTGTTGTGACAGATCTGTGTTTTTGTGAATATACCGATCATGGTCACTGTGGTATTATTGATGAAGAAAAAGAGACTGTTCTAAATGACGCAACTTTGGAAATTTCAGGGCAACAGGCAATTGTTCACGCAAAAGCAGGTGCCGATATGATAGCACCAAGCGGTATGATGGACGGTATTATTACCACGCTGCGTGAGGCACTTGATGGGGCAGGTTACAGTGACTTGCCTATTATGAGTTATTCTACAAAATTTGCATCAGGATATTATGGACCATTTCGTGATGTTGCAGAGTCAACACCGAGCTTTGGGGATCGTGCATCATATCAAATGGACCCTGCAAATCGCCGTGAGGCCATTGCAGAGAGTATTGCTGATGAAGCACAGGGTGCTGATATACTTATGGTAAAACCGGCTTTGGCTTATCTTGACATTGTACGTGAGATAAAAGATGCAACAAGACTTCCAATGGCGGTTTATAATGTAAGCGGCGAGTATGCGATGCTTAAATTTGCCGGTATGAATGATCTCATAGACTATGAAAGAGTAGTTATGGAAACAATGGTGAGTTTTAAACGTGCAGGTGCGGACATTATTATCTCTTATCACGCCAAAGAAGTGGCAAAAATGCTAAAAAGATAGTATAATTAGCGCTTATTTAAAAATATGGAAAAGAATATGAGACACTTTTTAACACTCAAAGATTATACAAAAGAAGAGATTTTAGAGATTGTACATCTCGGACTTGCAATAAAAAAAGATTTAAAAGCAGGTATTTATAAAGAAGAGCTAAAGCATAAGACATTAGCGATGATTTTTGAAAAATCTTCTACACGAACGCGTGTGAGCTTTGAGACAGGAATGTTTCAACTTGGCGGACATGCACTCTTTTTATCAAACCGTGATATACACCTCGGTCGAGGCGAACCTGTAAAAGATACGGCACGTGTCATATCGAGAATGTGTGATATGGTAATGATACGAACATATGAACACTCTATGATAGAGGAGTTTGCGGTTTATTCAAAAGTACCGGTTATCAACGGTTTAACAGATTCGTATCATCCTGTACAGCTCTTGGCTGATTATATGACAATGATAGAATATGGTGTTGCTGATAATGCTGTTGTAGCATATGTGGGTGATGGAAACAATATGACAAACTCATGGTTGATGCTTGCTGCAAAACTTGGTTTTGAACTTCGTATTGCCACTCCAAAAGGGTATGAGGTAGATGAAGCAGTACTGCGTGATGCACTAGAGCTTGCTAAAGAGAGCGGTGCTGTTATAAAAGTAATGAACGATCCAAAAGAAGCAGTACGTGGCGCAACAGTAGTGACAACAGATACATGGGCTTCTATGGGACAAGAAGATGAAAAAGAGCAGCGCATTAAAGACTTTGAAGGATTTATGGTTAATGGACTGATGATGTGTCTTGCAAATCGAAATGCAAAGTTCTTACACTGTTTACCGGCATATCGTGGACAAGAAGTCAGTGAAGAGATACTTGAAGCTCACGCAGATATTGTTTTTAGTGAAGCAGAGAATCGTCTTCACGCACAAAAAGGTCTTATGGTCTGGTTAGACAAACAAAGAGACTAAAATATTTTTAATCTCTAAAACCACCCTTGAGCATTTTCCAAAATAGCTTTGTTTCCTGTATTGTATGCTTTAATAATGGCCGAAATTAAAGCCGTTCCCTGATCAAAATATTCATCGGAATCAATTTTACTTGGATCTTTTAGCAGCTTTTTCTGTGCGAAAGTAGTGTAAGATTTCACGCCTTTGTCGATAGCTGCTAGTTCATTGTTAATGTTAGCTCCAAGTTCATTTGGATATTTTGTAATGATTTGTGTCATTTGATTTTGCAGTTTTTTATTGAGTGACTGTAGTTCGTATGTGAGCGCTTGAATATTCTCGATGTCACTTTTTGTCACTTTTCCTTTTGCTGCTATACCTGCACCTAAACCTCTGAGTCGTCCGGTATATTCTGTCATAGGAAGCATGATTTCCATCATAACCGAAGAGATCTTTTTTCCAAAAGGTGTCAAATCTTTTGCAAATCTTTTTGAAACGCTTTGCGCAAGCATAAGTGTATGGTCAATTTGCTCCGTATAAGCAGAAAATGTTTTTTTTGGGTCTTGTTTGAATGCTTTACGATTAAGTTTAATCAGTGCTTGCGAGATAGCTGCTGCATGTGAATTTATAACGGGATCAGCCGCTAAAGGTAGAGCTTCCATATTGCCGATAGCACTTTTCATATCATCTCGACTTGCAAAAACAAGCAGCATTGCTGCTGTATTTCCATTGAGGTACGAGTTTGTTAAACCCCTTGTCTTTTGAGTTGCCAAGATAAGGTCTTTGAGACTTTCAATATATTGACCAGTATTTGCCTGTTCTTCATTACTAAAGAGAGATTTAGCTTCTAAATTGAAAATGAGTAGTAAAATAAGTACGAGCAAACGCATTGTGATTTCCTGTTATTGTTGTGATGTGTTATTGTATCGAATTAACTTAATTAATATCTTATACCGGTTGCATTTCTTATTTTTTCTATCATAGGAAGTGCAATTTCCTTCGCTTTGGTAGCACCAAAGTCTAAAATATCACGTACTTCATCCTGATGCTCTTGATAGTATGCTCTTTTCTCTCTATATGGCTTGAAATACTCCCAAATAACATCATGCAGATAGAGTTTAAAGTGTCCATGCCCCTCTCCACCGCGTTTATAGCGCTTTTGAAGCTCTCTGCACTCATCTTCATTTAAAAAGAGCTTTGCCATATTGTAAACATTACAGTTCTCATACTCTTTAGGCTCTTCCATTGGTACATTCTCTGTTACTATTTTTTTAATGGTTTTGAGTTGTTTTTTCTCTTCACCGAAAATATTTACTGTATTTTTATATGATTTTGACATTTTTTGTCCATCAGTTCCGGGAACAGTTGCAACACTCTCTTCTACTTTAAAAGCAGGAATTTTTAAAATATTGCCATATTCATTGTTAAATTTTATGGCGATATCACGAGCGATTTCAACATGTTGAATTTGATCTTTTCCAACAGGAATGATGTCTGGAGAGTAGAGTAAAATATCTGCTGCCATTAAAACGGGATAAGAAAAAAGTGCATGGTTCGCGTGAATCCCTTTTGCGACTTTGTCTTTGTAGCTGTGCGCACGTTCTAAAAGCCCCATAGGTGTAAAAGCAGAGAGTAACCAGTAGAGTTCAAGAACCTCTTTTACATCAGACTGTACCCAAAATGTTGATTTTTTTGGATCAATTCCTAAGCTTAAAAAGTCTGTAGCTGTCTGCATAGTTAGTTTGGCAAGTTGACTACCACCGTTTCCACTGCTCATAGCATGATAGTTTGCAATAAAAGCAAAAGTGTCATTCTCTTTTTGTGCATCGACCATCTGCTTGATTGAGCCAAAATAGTTTCCAATATGCAAATCACCTGATGGTTGAATACCGGTTAATACTCTCATAATTTAAATTCCTAAATATTTTTTGCGTATTATACCCATCTCAGCTTTATTTTGTTATTATATACCTAAATATAAGGGCTTTAAAAGCTCCATTAAAAAGGATTTATGATGATAGTACAATATCGTGCAAAAGATATTAATTTAAATGATGTAAATAAGGCACACATTGAAGCAGCAGTAGAAAAGTTTGAAAAATATTCATTGGATATTACACGTATTATGTGTAATGTTATTGCTGAGAAGGCTGGTGTGAGTGTTGAATTTGAGATTCATGTAGCCCGTACTGCACCTATCATTATTACAGAACATGACAAAGATTTAGATGCGGCGATTGATATTGCTATTGACCGTGCAACCAAAGCGCTTCGCCGTCTGCATGATAAAGTAAAAGACCATAAGGCACCATCATTAAAAGAGGTGGTTATTGAAGATGCATAAACTACAGGGAGTACTCCTTGTACTATTGATGTTTTTAAGCAGTAGTTTATTTGCTGATGATAGCCAAAAAAAATACTCGTTTCGTGTTGCTTACGGATATGCCAGTGAAAAAGATTTAGGCGACATACTTTTAACAGCTGACTTTGCAAAACATCCAATTGACTTGAGTGTAGTAGCTGTAGATGCCGGATATCTTTTAAAAAATAATCTTTTTGATTTACCAATTGATGTTTATGCAAAAGCCGGTTTTTCTAAATTTAACGAAGTTAGCAACTTTAGAGTTGGGACGCGAGAATATAGAGGTTTTTCTGATACATATGAAGTTTTAGCATATATAAAACTTCTTTACAATCTTGATTTTGCTGATAATCGTGTACGTTTTGGTTTTGGTGAGGGTGTGAGTTATGTGAATGACTTACTGGTTTCAGAAGTATATGATGCAACAGATCCATTATCAGGATCACAAGATCCTACATCTCGCTTTTTAAACTATCTTGATATTACAGTTGATTTTGATCTTGGTCGTCTTACAGGTGTTAAATCTATGCATGATGTCTATTTTGGCTATCTTTTGAAACATCGTTCGGGTGTTTTTGGTCTCTTTAATGGTGTTCATGGTGGATCTAATTATAATTCTTTATATATAGAGACAAATTTTTAAAGGAAAAATATGTATGAGTGGGTACTCTGGTTTCATGTAATCTCTTTTATTTCATGGTTTGCTATGCTGTTTTATTTGCCTCGTCTTTATGTGTATCATATGGAGCATATTAATAATACCGGGTTTATTGAAGTTGTCAAAATTCAAGAGATGAAACTTTATAAATATATAGGCGTACCTGCTATGTGGGCAACGCTTGTGAGTGGTTCAATTTTGATCTTTTTAGGTGATTGGATAGGCGATACCTGGCTACACTTGAAGCTATTCTTTTTGGTGATTTTACTTGGATACTCCCACTCACTTGGTGTTTTACGTATAAAATTATTGGAAGATAGATGTACGAAAAGCGGAAAATTCTTTCGATTTTATAATGAAGTTCCGACAATTTTAATGCTCCTCATTGTCGCAATGGTAGTCTTTAAACCATTTTTATAAGAAGCGTATTATCTGTTACGCTTCTCTTCTTCTTTCATTTTTTTGAAAAAATAGATACTTAAAATCATCAGTCCAAAACCTCCGATGATAAAAGTCAGTGCCAGTGCCATTTTATCGCTCTCCTCTTTTTTTCGCTTTAAAAAGTAGTGGTGTTCCTTCAAAATTAAATGCTTCACGGAATTTGTTTGTCAGATAACGTCTGTAGGTAAAGTGAAGCCCTTTTGGTTTGTTCATAACGATAGCAATCTTTGGAGGACGTGTTTCATACTGTGTAGCATAGTAGATACGAATGACCTGCCCATGCATACTTGGCAGGGTATGACGACGAAGTGCACGTTCAAGAACTTCATTGACTCGTGATGTCGGAATTCTTTGTGAGTAGTTCTCATTGATTTGTAGGATCATATCATGGAGTTTATCAACTCTCTGACCACTTTTTGCTGAGAGGGTAATAATAGGTGCATAGGAGAGAAATTTAAATCGCTCACGCACCTCTTTGATAATCTTGTCATGTTCTTGTTTGTCTGCGATATCCCACTTGTTAAGAACGATGATACAAGCAAGATGGTTATGATCTACTAATCCTGCAATCTTCTCATCTAGGTCTAAAAACGGCTGGCTTGCATCTAAAACAACAAGTGCCATATTGGCATTTTCTAACATTGCTTTTGTGCGCATAAGAGCATACTTCTCAATTCCTATGATACGACCGCGACGACGAAGTCCTGCTGTATCGACAAAAGTAAGCTGTTTTCCCTCATACTCTATGGTCTCATCAATAGGATCAATTGTAGTTCCCGCAACACTGCTTACAACAGAGCGTTCTTCTCCAAGAAGTGCATTTAAGAGGGAACTCTTTCCGACATTCGTGCGTCCGATAATGGCGATTTTGATGTGATTGATGTCATTTTCATCGAACTCTTTAATGTTGTCATTGTTGGCAAAGATAGAATCATCTTCTACTTCATTTTCATCATCATCCCAGTAGTAAAACTCATCATCTTCATCTTCTTCATATTGTGCGAAGAACTCTTCATCACTGAGCTCTTCTTTTTCTTCATGAACAACTGTTATCTCTTCATCTTCTTTGATAATATCTTCATCAGGAAGTTTTTCGTAGAGCCAGTCAAGCAGTGCGACTGTATTTCGGTTGTGTGATACTGAGATACCAAAGATATCTCCGGTCCCAAACTCATAAAAATCCCAAAGCTTCTCTTTCATTTTGTCATTATCTATCTTATTGACGACAAGTGCTATCTCTTTTCCCATAGATTGCAGTTCATAAAAGAATTTTTTATCTTCATCTTCAGGAATACTTTTTCCATCAACCATATAGAGAATAATATCTGCTGCATAGGCAGCTTTGAGACTCATCTCTTTTATCTTGTCAAAAAGTTCACACCCTTTGTCGAGTCCACCGGTATCAAGTAAAATCGCTTGTTTGTCATTGATGAGAACATGTTTTCTCTTTACATCACGTGTAGTTCCTGCTAAGTCTGATGTGATGGCATCTCTATTTTTGATGAGTCTGTTAAAGAGTGAACTTTTTCCAACATTTGGACGTCCGATAATGGCAATTTTTTTCATGGGGTGTAACCTAAATTTTTTTTGAAATTATATCTAAATAATGGAAGAAAAGATTCGTTATGAGTTAAATACCCTGCGTGAGGGTATTTAAAAGAGAGATTATTCTGTAGGAAACTCTTTGTCAAGTTGTTCTAAAGCCTGTTTTGATTGAAATTGTTGCCAGAGAGCATTGTCATTTTTAAAGCTTGATTTGACAGCTTTTTTAACTTCTGCATTAACATCTTCTTGCGGAACTGTTACAAGCATATAGATGGCACCTGATGGAGCTTCCCAGTAATCAACTGCTTTTGAGTTTTTAAGATCAATTTTTGCTACCTGTTTTGTTACCGCTGTTGTTACTTTGTCAACTGTTTCTGCCGAGCCATTACCGGTTGCACGAGTGAAGCCTTCTATTTTGTCTTTTACCTGTGTCTGAATCTGTTGTGCTAAAGCAGAACGACCATTCATAAGTGCAACTCTTCGCATGTGTGCAATACCTGCAGCAGATTTTTCAGCAACACCAACACCTGCATAGTAACCTTCTACCTCAGGAATACAAGTCCATTTAGGTGCTAGAACATTTTCTATTTTACATTGAAAGCTTGCTTGATGTGCTTCTTCTTTTTTTGGTGTCACCTCTTTTGTTGACGAACATGCTATAAAAGTCGTTGCCATTAAACCAATGAGTGCCATTTTTGTTATCATAGTTTTCATTTTTATCCTT
>Ga0256842_1001594_pt1 | contig 17881 bp, 16 predicted proteins | sample 4559240metaG_FD_185973 | JGI IMG/M metagenome (GOLD analysis project Ga0256842, IMG submission 185973) | Hydrothermal vent microbial communities from Guaymas Basin, Mexico - 4559-240 | ecosystem: Environmental > Aquatic > Marine > Hydrothermal vents | place: Mexico: Guaymas Basin | collected...
CCGCCGAGGAAGGTAGAACGGCCAAAGTTGAGATAGCCTTCTTCAAGTGTCCCAAATGCGGCCACGTCGGGCCTGAACACCTCTGTCCCAACTGCGGAACCAGGAAGGAGCTCCTCTGGCACTGCCCGAAGTGCAACGTCGATTACCCGGAAAGCGAGGCGAAGGAGCTTGACTTCCGGTGCCCGCGCTGTGGAATCGCGCTCAAACCCTACGCTGAGAGGGAGATAAAGCCATCAGAACTGCTCAAACGTGCCATGGATAACGTCAAGGTTTACGGCATAGACAAGCTCAAGGGCGTCAAGGGTATGACTTCTGGCTATAAAATGGCCGAGCCCCTCGAAAAGGGCCTCTTGAGAGCTAAGAACGACGTCTACGTCTTTAAGGACGGTACAATTCGTTTCGACGCCACGGATGCCCCAATAACGCACTTCAAGCCAAAGGAAATTGGCGTGAGCGTTGAAAAGCTCCGAGAGCTCGGTTACACCCACGACTTCGAGGGCAAGCCCTTGGAGAGAGACGACCAGATAGTCGAGCTCAAAGTCCAGGACGTGATACTGTCCTATGAAGCTGGCAAATATCTCCTCAAGGTCGCGCGCTTCGTGGACGACCTCCTTGAGAAGTTCTACGGCCTGCCTAGGTTCTACAACGCGGAGAAGATGGAGGATTTGATAGGCCACCTTGTCATAGGTTTGGCCCCGCACACATCCGCCGGAATCATCGGCAGGATAATAGGCTTCTCCAACGTGCTTGTCGGCTACGCGCACCCGTATTACCATGCCGCTAAAAGACGCAACTGCGACGGAGATGAGGACAGTGTAATGTTACTTCTGGATGCATTGTTGAACTTTTCTCGTTACTATCTGCCCGAGAAGCGCGGCGGCAAGATGGACGCCCCGCTTGTTGTCACAACAAGGCTTGACCCGCGTGAGGTCGATAGCGAGGTCCACAACATGGACGTGGTTCGCTATTACCCCCTTGAATTCTACGCGGCCACCTACGAGATGAAGTCGCCCAAGGAGGTCAAAGTTATAGAGAGGGTTGAAGACCGTCTCGGAAAGCCGGAGATGTACGAGGGCATAAAGTTCACCCACGACACTGATGATATTGGCCTCGGCCCGAAGATGAGCCTTTATAAACAGCTCGGTGACATGGCCGAGAAGGTCGAGCGCCAGCTTGCTCTCGCCGAGCGCATCCGCGCCGTTGACGAGCACCATGTCGCCGAGACGATACTCAACTCCCACATAATTCCGGATTTGAGGGGCAACCTGAGGAGCTTCACGAGGCAGGAGTTCCGCTGCGTGAAATGCAACACCAAATACAGAAGGCCCCCGCTCACCGGGCGCTGTCCGAAGTGCGGCGGCAAAATAGTCCTTACCGTCAGCAAGGGCGCTGTTGAAAAGTACCTCCCGACGGCTAAGATGCTGATCACCCGCTACAAGGTTAAGGACTACACGAAGCAGAGGATATGCCTGACCGAGAAGGATATAAAGACGCTCTTCGAGACCGTTTTGCCGGAAAAGCAGAGGACCCTGCTCGGCTTCTCTGCTGACGTCTGCGAGAAGATGATTAAGGAGCGCACGGGCTCTTCCAACGGCAGGAACGGCTACCTCGATTCCTTCAACGGAAAGAACGGAAATGCAAAGAAGTCAAGCGCCGAGAAAAAAGAGAAGAAGCCCTCCAAAAGCCTCACTAAAGACGTCAAGAAGGAAAAGGCGAAGGCCAAGAAGCTGAAAAAGAGCATCAGCCTCGACGAGTTCTTTGGTAGTTAGCTATTTATATCCCTTTACCTATTTCTTTTGATGCTCGACCAGTTCAAGCTCCTCCCCAGTATAGCATACCTGCGCGTCGAAAGGCAGGCTTTCATAGGCTACTCCATGCCCTTGGCAGGCTGGATAGGTGAGTATCTGGTAAACTACCAGAAGCTTCCGCGCCCTAACTTCTTAGGAAGAGCTATGAAAAAGCTGGGCTTTTCCTTGGTGGGGGAGGAGCGCGATGATAGGTACATAACTCAATTCTTCACGAAGAAAGGCGTTTCAATAAGCGCGAGCTGGGACGTTGAGAGGGAAAACCTGTTCCTTCAGCTCGTTCCTCTCCGCTCAAGGCTCTCCCGCGGGCTGACGATCAGGGCGGAGCACATAGAGTTTTATGATCAATACGTTGTCAGCATAGAGCCTGCAGGTAAGCTTCCGCCTGGAGTTAAGAGTATTGGAATTAAGGCCTTGATCCTTGAGGACTTCTATCCAGTCGAGACACCCTACTGGGGTATGCTCCACGAGGACTGGGAGAGCGAGCTCAATCTCCTCGTTATGAGGGACGAGGTTTATGACTCCCTGAGGGGCGAGGAGTACCGCTGTCCGGTCTGCTTCTCACCGCTTGTTGAGGAGAACGGCGTTTTGAAGTGCACCCGCTGTGGATTCGTTTACACCCCTGAGAACGACTTCGAGAGGGTGCTGGACGAATTCAGGGTGGAGGAGTTTGCGTTTTAGTGAGTTTTGATGGAAAATAGAATAGCCGCTAGTTGGAGCCGAGTAGGGTGCAAAAAGCCCTCTGCATCAAGTAGGTATAGATCATGAAGAAGAACAAGAAATCTGCAGCTATCTTCTTGACCCATTTTCTCTCGTTTGACAAAGGTTTTAGGTATTCGGTATCCCTGGAGAAAAATTTTTAGGGATTATTAGGGGATCATCTAAGGAACCCATCGAAAAGAGGGAGATAAAATGGGTACACAACAGAGCCTTTTGGATCCATTTGAAATTGAGAAAAAAGAAAAAGAAATCCTATTTAAATTTAGTTGGCTGTTTAAAAACTCACTCTCTGAATTTAGTACTTCTGTAGACCGAAGTCTGGGCTATCTAGACAAAATCATTCTTCCAACGCTAATGGCAAGTAAACAAGATAAATCATATAATCCCTTTGCAGAAATAATTGAAAAATACGCAATGCATATCTTAACTCACAAGCTGGAAAAGGAGGGTTATAAGCTCTTGCCTTTGGGGTATTCTGCAGATTTAACCCTCGAACATGAAGATCATATTTTGAATATTGACATAAAGACGGCTAACCTCAACAATCCCTCTGATTTTAGGAAAACAATAAATGTTGGGATAAACCAGATGACGCACGTTGCTGTGTTGCATGTTAACAGGAAAAAATCGTTACCGGATCCATTTTTTGTCTATCCTACAATTCCTCCTTATTATAAGCTTCCAGATGGAAGAATAAAACTAGTTCTTACATATGGACTCATGTTTATCTATCCATCTTATAGTGATCTAGTGAGAGAGATAAGAGGAAAATATTTAGAGCTCTTCAGATTTTTCAGGAATAAAGTGCAGAAAGTGCTAATACCAATACTTATGGAACTACTGGAGGTAGATGAAGAGACTGCAAAACAAATACTAAAAAAGAAACCCGAAAGCGCACAATATAGTCGGGAAGAGTTAATTGCAGAAAGTGTTATTCGAGGAATATTCCTTCACGAACTAGAGAGAGAAGCACTACTAAGAAGTTTGAATGTCAGCCCAGAAGAAAAGGAGATTATAGAAACATTTTCCGAGGAACTAAGAAAATTTGCGGAGAAGTTGCGTGAACGAGACGTTAAACCAATAGCTATAATTGCTATATCAATACCTAATGGACTATTAAAAGAAAAATATCTCGACAAATTCGTAAGCGGTAAAAATTATTCTAAATCGGCGAGATATCATTACAAAGATGGTATTTTTGAAATTATCAAAGAAAAGACAGGTGAAGAATTCCCAAGAATTCTTTTCTTAGATGTCAATAGGCAATATCTTAGTGAACTAAAAATGTATTTTGATAAAATTGTGGTTCTTGATTATAAATTAAGGAGGTTGTGAAATGAGGGGGAAAATGAGAGATACAATTCTACATGGAGACGTGTATGCTTGCTTGGATCAACTGGAAGATAACTCAATAGCTGTGGCCATAACTTCGCCGCCCTATTGGAAACAAAGGGATTATGGATTCAAAAACCAAGTTGGACAAGAAAAGACTCCGGAGGAATATATAGGAAGATTAGTCATTATATTCAACAAATTAAGAGAAAAAATGCGTGATGATGGGGTATTCTTTTTGAACGTGGGTGACAAGTATCTTAGTAGGTATGGAAAATCACATCTTTTACAGATCCCCTACAGATTAGCTTACCATATGGTTAAAGATGGGTGGTATCTTGAAGATATAATAATCTGGTATAAGCCAAATCATATGCCTTCTTCTGTAAAGGACAGGTTTGCCAACACTTATGAACCAGTACTTGTATTTGTTAAAGATAAAAATAACAACATCTATAAAAAAGGCCTAAGCAATGTCGTTAAGATTCCATTACAGCAAACTCCATGGAAACATACTGCGGTATTTCCAGAAAAGCTAGTTGAAGAAATGTTGAATAGGAGTAATCTAAATGATGGTGATATAGTGTTAGATCCTTTTGCTGGCACGGGGACTGTTGCAGTTGTTGTAAAAAGGATGAGAAGTGGGTTGTTTCCCAAAAAGATTTACTCTGTTATGATAGAAAAGGGGGATGTATTCATTGATATAATCAAAAAAAGAGCAGGAATACAGGACGTAAAAAGAGTTGATGACATACCTTACACATGGGAGCCTGTAAAAGAAGAGAAATTGCCTGAGTGTATAAAGCCTAAAGAAATACTTACAGATCGTCATGGAGAAGTTTTTATTGCTGATACAAGCGAAGAGTTTCTTTCTGCATTGAGGGGTATTGCAACAGAGAACTTCAAACGTTTTCATAGAGAAGATGCTTTATACTTTTTTGGAGTTCGTAACTGGACGCTTAAAGACCTCTATTATGCTCACTCGATATTTTACGAGGGTTATGTGCTCCGGAACATGATTGTTGTTTCAAAAAAGAACTCTTGGTATCCAATTTTTATGTTCGCTAGGGATACCACTAAGGTCGAATATAAGTTTTATCTAGATCGTATAAGAGTTAGACCAAAAACGAAGGAAGCCAGGGACTGGTTTAAAGAAAATTTTGTGGGGATGAAAGTTAAAGACATATCCGGCAAGAAGACTCGGGAAGGTAAAATCGTCAAGATACTTAAGCGCTATAAGGATGGATTCCCCAAAATCGTTGTTGTCCAATGGGATGGAACTACCTCGATAGAATTTGCTCTTCATCCTGACAAGGATGAGTTTATAATGGAAGGATTAAAATTCCTATGTCCTGCTTGCGGGGTTGAGCTAGAGGAGCCTTATGATCCAGTTGGTGAAAATATCTGCCCAAAATGTGGACTTTCCCTCTGGGAAGATCTTGATTCTGTTCCTAAGATAAAAGAGCCTGAAGAAGTTCTTGAAGTCGTAAAGACAATAGAAGAAATGGACTACCATCTGGGGGAGAAAGTCGAAATTGAAAAATTTGAAGAAAAGCGTAAGAAGGCCAAGAGCAAGTTCTTTGAGCTCGAGCGGATAAATTGGGGTGCTTCTCCGGGAGCCAGGAAGACGGTTCTTGGAGAGTACTTCACTAAGATGAGACTTTATCGCGTCGATCAACCAGCTGTCGCTCAATATTTAACGCTCCTAAGAAAAAAGAAGAATCTGACGATAAAAGAAATAATAAATCGCATGCCTCCCGGGTACACCCACACTGTTGGTCACTGGTTCAGAAAGGATTTTGGTGGCTCAACACCTATACCAGAGGATATCCCCTTGCTGATGAAAGCTCTTGAAATTGAGGAAGACCCTTTCTTGAGAGCTCTAGAAAGAACAGCTTTAAAGTTCCAAACTGTAAAAGCCTCTATTAAAGGTAAGAATCCTGGAGATTTTATAGAAAGTCTTGAAGACCAAAAAATTAAAGTGTATTTGATGAAACTATATGTGCCTCCATCGGTGTACATGAGAATCTTAAAAGAGGAAAGTTCAAAAGAGACATGAGTCCTATATTTTGTCTACCTCATCGTGTTGGCATGATAGTTTCCTAGGGATGAGGAACTATGAAAATATTCAAACTCACGCCAGATGAAGAAGAAAAGTTCTTTGAGAATCTTCCCCGCTTCCTTTTTTATTACCTGTTTCTCTTTGTAATCTTCTGGTATGGGTTAAGCGTTAAGTCTGCAGAAGAAATACGAAGGGACGTGTTGAGTGGGAACATATCGGTGCCAGGGGCTACCCTTTTGTATGCTCTCTTCGTCGGTCTTTTGGTTGCGTATCTCGTTGAAAAGGGCTACATTTCAGAGGAATCGTCTAAGGTTGCGGCTTTTATGGTTATTGGGATGATCATAATGTTTCTTGTAGTGATGTACGTTGGAAGAGCTTCTGTGCTGTTTGTTGTGGCTCTTATCCTGACTTACATCAACACCCCCCTAAAGGTCAAAGAAGAGTCTCGGGGAAAAGGGGAGAAAGCTGATAAGCTACCCTGATGGCAGAGCACTTGGAAAACTATCACAGGTGCTCCCTGATCCAGAGGGGAATAAGGCCGATCTTTGGGAAAACCACGACTGCTTTGGCCTCCACCGCGTAGTAGGGGACGCAGGGAACGCCGCCATAGGGAGTTGGATAGAGCCGGTATTCGCTCCAGTCCGGTACCGGGTTGTTATCGCCCCACGTGACGAAGCACTTCTCGACTTTTCCTCCAAGGTTGACTGTTTTTATTTCCCTAACCCTGTGGATTATTGGATAGCTGTACATGGGGGCATCGTATACAATGACGTCGCCCACGTGGATGTCATCGGGGCCCGCTGACTTGAGCAGGACGACGTCTCCCCTATAGAAAACGGGCTCCATCGAGCCGCTTATGACGATAACGAGGGGCGAGTCCGTGCCCATCACGAGTTTAAGGCCATAGTCAATCCCCGCGACTATCAGGATTGCGATAAAAAACCACGCTACGTCTTTTTTCCAGCCTTCGCCCATTTTAGCGCCTCCATCAGAGTTGTGATCTTGGCCGGGATTGCGCCTATAGCGGTGCAGGTCTCGAGACTTACACGCTTACCCGTTATATCCATGTGGTACCGCGCTAACTTAAAGATTTCTCTCGGAAGGCCGTGCCTGCCGAGGCCGACTAGGAGGAGAAAGCTTTCCCCGGAAAGGGCCCTTTCTGCTAGTTCAAGGGGTGTTATCTCCTTTTCTTCCGAAGGTTTCCGGGTCGTCGCTACAACCGTGCCAAACTGGGCGGGAAAGCCTTTTTTTGGAAAGTCCAGCAGGTGGAAGCGGTTTCTCTCGGCCAGTTCCAGTAAATATGAACCCCCCTCTCCTATCGTAGTGTGGGCAGAAACTTCCTTAGCAACGTCCAGTGGCTTGCCCTTCAGCGGGAACCCCACCAAAGCGAGATGAAAGTCAAAGGCGTAGGCTATCGGGCCGGCCCTTGCTATCGCCCTCAGATGGGCTTCGTGGAGCCTTCGAGTGTCGTATGTGTTGTACAAGGCAAGGGTCAGCATGCAACCACCGTGGACAGTTTCCGGGAACCCTTATAAACGCTTACAGGGCATATAAAACAATAGTGGTGGGGATGAGTTCATACGATGATGTACTCGCTCTTGCTTCTGAGGGTCTCTTTGAAGAGGCTCTCCAGGCTGCGGATGAGATAGAGGATCCCTTTGAGAGAGTAGATGCTCTCATCGAGGTAGCGTTTAAAGCAAAAGACGGGCGGGAGGATGTTATTCCACACATTCTTGAGAGAATAAATAAATCACTCAAGAAAATCAAGGATCCATCTGACAAGGGTTACTTGTACTCCAAACTCGCCCGATTCTACGCCATCATCGGAAATCGGAATGAATCCACTGAACTCTTTAACCGGGCGGCGGAGGAGATTATGAAGATAAAAAATGAGGGTGAGAGAGCGATAGCGATGGCAATCCTGGCCCAGAATCTAGCGTTGACGGGCTTCGTGGATGAGGCCATAGGGATGTTCAATGAAGCGTTTGACGCCATTATCTCAGCAGAGCTTGACTACCGGACAAAGCTCGACGTTATAACCGAAATAGCGGGTTTAATTGAAAGTGCTGGGGATAGCCTTGAGTCGCGGGATGCAATAAAGTTTTACGAGATGGCATTTGACATATTTGACAAACTCAGAGTAAGCCACCGGGCGGCGGACGTCGAGAAGAAGCTTAAAATGGCGAGGACGCTCTATTATCATGGCCCTCCGGAGGTTAGGAAGGCCCTTCTGGAGGGGAAATACAACCATGCCCTTGGGCTGGTTGAGAAGCTTTACAGGGATCCTCAGGATAGGTTCATAGCGATGCTTGAAATTGCGAGCTGGCTGAAGCAGACAGGCGTTCCTGAGTACTTGGACGTGCTTGATTATGCCTTCAAGCTGTTCGAGAAGATAGGTCTCTCCGAAACCAACGTCCAGCGGGCTGCGGCGATTCTCAGCGGCATGGGGGAACTTGAAAAGGCCCTTAAGTTCGCGATTGAGATAAAGGATCCAGAGGCGAGAGACGATGCCCTCGCCGCAATCTCCCTTAAGCTGGCCGAGAAAAAGGACTTTTTAGAAGCCAGAGAAGTTGCGAAGCTTATAGGAGATTCCATGCTCAGGACTAGGCTCCTTGAGGAGATAGCGAAAATAGAAAAAGAGGTGGGGTGGGAACCATGATAAGAATTTTCGATGCGCATTCCGACCTTCCCACTTTAGTCTGGGAAGAAAGGGGGAAAGGGAAGACCGGGGTTCTTGAGTCCCATTTCGAGGAATTCTTCGGCGACTACGTGAAGGCAAGGGTCGCATCTGTATGGACTCCTACCGATAAGCGACCCTTCGCCTTGAAATACGCTCTAGAGGCAGTTACGAGGCTAAGGAAAGATGTAGCCGAAAGCTCAAAGCTTGAAATAGTTACCTCAGTTGAGGGAATGGAACGGGTTATAGACGAGGGAAGAGTGGCTTTGTGGGTCGGTATGGAAGGTGGGGAACCAATAGAGAGCCTTGACATCTTGGAAGTCTTCCACCGCCTCGGCCTGAGGGTTCTAACGCTCACTTGGAGCTTGAGGAACCAGATCGGGGACGGCGTCTTCGAGCGAACAAACGGCGGGCTCACTAACTTCGGTGTGGAGGTAGTTGGGAAGGCCGAGGAACTTGGTATACTCCTTGACCTCAGCCACATAAACGAAGCGGGCTTCTGGGATGCACTGGATGTTACATCATTCCCGGTGATAGCTTCCCACTCAAACGCGAGGGCCCTTTGTGACAATCCACGGAACCTAACGGATGAGCAATTGAAGGCAATAGCCGAGAGAGACGGTGTAGTTGGGGCTGTTGCAATACCCAGCTTCGTGGACAAAGAAAACCCAACCATCGAGAAGTACGTTGAGCACATCTGTTACATGGTCGACTTGGTCGGCTACAAACATGTTGGGCTAGGCTTTGACTTCGTTTACTACCTCAAAGGGTGGGGCGGAAAAAGCGTAAAGGGTCTTGAGAACGAGGCGGGGATACCGCGCTTGATCGAGCTTCTTCAGGAGAGATTCAGCGAGAAAGAGGTCGAGGCGATAACCTTTGGGAACTTCCGGCGGGTGTTTGAAGACGTTGTCGGGTGATGATGTCAAAATGATTTACTACCTGACATCAAGGGAAGCGAAGCTGCTACTGAGTTCCAAAGGAGTGGCTAGGGTCAACCTTGACCTCAGGAAGACTAACAGAGTGTGGGAGATAAAACAAGAGGGTAACGGGTTCCTTTTCCCAGATGGGACGCGGGTTGAGGAGGAAATCATTGAGAGGATCGCGCGGGACGAGGGGAGCGTCTACTTCATTAAGAACGGGGGAGTTTATAAGGCGGCAATAGCTGGGGAGCACTTCTACAAGCTCGTTCCGACGATTCCGCCGACGATGGAGATAAACGGCATCAGGATGCACAGGACGAAGGAGATAAACCCCCTCCAGGATACGAGGAACAAGGTGAACACCGTTAAGCCCAAGGAAGGGGAAACCGTCCTCGACACCTGCATGGGGCTCGGCTACACTGCCATAGAGGCATCGAAGCGCGGGGCATACGTTATAACTATTGAAAAGGATCCAAACGTCATTGAGCTCGCGCGAATAAACCCCTGGAGCAGGGAACTTTTCACTGGCGGCAAAATCCAGGTGATTCAGGGGGACGCCTTCAGGGTCGTAAAGCGCTTTAAAGATGAGAGCTTTGACGTTGTTATCCACGATCCGCCGCGCTTCTCATTGGCCGGCCATCTCTACTCTGAAGAATTCTACCACGAGCTGTTTAGGGTTTTAAAGCCAGGAGGAAGGCTCTTCCACTACGTTGGCAATCCAGGGAAGAAATACCGCAGAAAAGACATCCAGAAGGGTGTTATGGAGCGACTTAGGAAGGCTGGTTTCGTGGGAGTAAAAAGGGTCGAGGAAGCGCTTGGAGTTGTGGCGAGGAAACCTGAAAAAGAAGGAAAGTAGCCTTACTCTTTTTCTCCCTTGAGTATCTTCTCGACGTCGAAACCTTCCTCGTACTTCTTGAGCTTTCTCTCGAAGAACTCTATGAAGAGCTTGTAGCGCTTCGCCCTGTGCCTGGGGCTTCCCCTAATGCTGTGGCCGTGGGCACCGCGCTTGAATATCGCTATGTAGGCTTCCTTCCCCATATCCTTGAGCACGTTGTAGAACATCAAACTCTGGTCAAGCGGACAGCGGTAGTCCTCAAGCGAGTGGATTAGGAGTATGGGCGCCTTCACGTTCTTTGCATAGAACAGCGGGCTGAGCTTTCTGAAGTTCTCGTTCTCCAGCGGGTTATCGCCTATAACTTCCTTATCGAACCACAGCCCTATGTCAGAGAAGGCGTAGCTGGTGAGCCAGTAGCTTATGCCGTTCTCGCTTATTCCGGCCTTGAAGAGGTCGCTCTGCGTTAAGGCCCAGTTGGTCATGAAGCCGCCGTAGCTTATGCCGGTTATCCCAACGCGCTCCCTGTCGGCTTGAGGTTCGAGCTTGAAGAACTCCTCGATGCCGTTCATTATGTCCTCGAAGTCTTCTAAACCAGTCCTTTCAAGGACTCTCAGCGCGAAGTCCTCGTCGTAGCCGTCGCTACCGCGCGGGTTCACGAAGACGACGTAGTAGCCCTTGTTAGCCATCAGCTGCATCTCGTAGACGAAGCGGTGGCCGTACATTCCCTTCGGCCCGCCGTGGACGAAGACTATTACCGGGGCCTTCTCCTCTTTAACCTCCGGTTTGAGGTACCAGCCGTCTATCTCTAAGTCTTTGCTCTTGAAGCGGAAATGCCTCGGCTCGAATGTCTTGAGCTTCTTAAAGATCGGCCCGTTGTAGTCGGTGAGCTGCTTCAGCTCGCCGTCGTAGAGGTAGAGCTCGCCTATCCTCGTGGCGGTCATGATGAGGAGCAACGCCTTTCCGTCGCTGGCGTCGAGGCCATAAATCCAGTGGTCGCCGGTAACAACGCACTCGGCCTTCCCGTCCCAGAGCCAGAGGTTCACCCTGCCCGCATCTGGGGTGAGGAAGTAGACATTTCCTTCCGTGAGCTTTGCTTCCCAGACGTCGAGCGGGCCCTCGTAGACCGGCTTGAGCTCGCCGTCCCAGATGTAGAGCCACTCGTGCTCGCTGATGAACTTCTTCTCCCTCTTGCCCCTCAGGAGTATTCTCTCTCCATCGGAGTCAATCGCCTCGAAGGAGACCCTCTCAAAGAGCTTCTCCTCTTCGCCATCCTTCCAGAGGTAGATGTCGTAGAACTTGAAGAGCGCGGGCTTGCTTCCCTCCCGGTGCGGGACGTTCAGGACTATCGCGTCGCCGTGCCAGAGGCCACTCGAAAACCTCGGCTTCTCGAACTGCTCGATTATCTCCTCGCTTTCCGTATCGAGGATCCAGAAGGTGGTTTTCTCCCCGTCGAAAAATCCCATGTTGTCGAACCAGACCGGGACGTCGTCGTCGAAGACGAAGTCTTCATCGTCCCTCCTCTTGAAGCCGACAACTAAGAGCCTCCTTGAATCGTCGTTCCACTGCATCGAGCGGACGTTTTTGGTCGAGAGGACTTTCTTAGCGCTCAGGGTCTGAATATCTGCCACCCATATCTCGGTCTCCTTTTTCTCTTCGTTGGCTCTGGTGAACGCGAGCTTTCTGCCGTCGGGAGAAATCCTGGGCATTGAGGCGTTCTCGATGAAGCGCCTTGATCCCGTTTCAAGGTCTTCAACAACAACCGTGCTCTCATACTTGTTGTCCTTCATGTTGGCCTTTGTTAAGGTGTATGCGATCAAGCTTCCCCTTATCCTCGGGTCACCCAGGTAGGCGAACTTAGAAAAGGTCTCGTGGTTCCATTCGATGCCAGTCATAACGCTACCACCGAGTTTCAATAGGCCCAAAAGATATATAAGCTTAACTCTAGTGCGGGGAACCTTTAAAAGGGGTTCCTCGATAAAGGGAGGAAGGTGAGAGGTATGAAGGAAACGACAGCCGTGGCAGTGATATTCAGTGTGGGATTGTTGATCTCCCTTCTCTTCAGGACTTACTGGGGAGTTGTGTTCGCTTCGGTGGGGATACCGGTTTACCTCGCCTACACCGCCCGCGAGCAGAATATCCTCGCAAAGTCGAGGCTCTACGACAGGGATCTCTTTGTTATGATCGCTATAGCCGTGGTGGTTATCCTCGGATTTGACTACTTCTGGGATCCGAGGGCAGGCCTCATAATGCTTGCAATCGTTGTCCCTCTGGCGGCGGTTCTCTACGACAGAGTAAAGAGGTCAGAGAGTGGAGAGAACGTCCAGAACGGCTGAAAATTTTCCCTCCTTTTTGTAAATGCGAAGTGCCCGTTTCATTGTCTCTCGGAAGTCCTCATCAAGATCAAATTTCTGGTAAATTCTCTCCGATATCGCGTTTCTTCCGATAAACAGCATGGACATGGCTGACGTCAAGTTGTTTGGCTTCCTCCAGCCTGCCTTCTCGAAGTCTATGATCCATACACGGTCGCCGATTATGATGTGCTTGCCACCCTGTATCTGACCGTGATCGAGGCCGAGTCTGTCGAGGAGGGCTGTCTTTTCGGCTATCTGGAAGAGGTGGAACTTTTCGATGTTGGCGTAAAGTATCGGCTCGCCCTCGGCGAACTCCCTGACGATGTAAGGAAAGCCCTCGAACGTCCCCCTGAAGAGCAGTGGCGGGGTTATTCCGAAAGGTTCTATGGCTCTAAGTATCTCAGCTTCCCTGTCAAAGTTGCTCCTCGGGGAGTCAGGCCTCTGGAGCTTTACGATGACCTTTTTTCCACCAAACTCGCCCACGAACACGAGGCTCGTCGTCCCCTTGGAGAGTGGCATAACCTCATCAAACCCAAGTTCATCGAGATGAGCTAAAAACCGCTCAAGCCTTTTACGACCGATGATGTTCTCGAACGTCATCCTCGATAAGCTTAAATAGGGCGAGGGTTAAATAGTTTTGGTGATACCCATGGTGACGGCTTTTATTCTGATGGTTACGGCCGCTGGGAAAGAGAGGGAAGTCATGGAGAAGCTTCTTGCCATGCCCGAAGTTAAAGAAGCATACGTCGTCTACGGCGAGTACGACCTCGTCGTTAAAGTCGAGACCGACACGCTGAAGGACCTTGACCAGTTCATAACGGAAAAGATAAGGCGCATGCCGGAGATCCAGATGACCTCGACCATGATAGCAATTTGATTTGTTCTTCTTTTCTTCTGAAATCTTTTAAGCAAAGGACTCATTTGTTCATCATCAGCCTTATTCTCTCTGCCGCATCCTTTGCCTTGTCCGAGATGTTGCTTACCGTTCTCGCTATGTTGAGGATGCAGATTCCGGTTCCCCAGTCAAGCTTATCGGAGTTCTCGAAGACGAGCTTCATAAGCTTCGTATCGAGGCCGTCAATTTTCCTCTCAACGTCTTCTATAGCATGAATCAGCTCGTACTCTTTCTTTATCTCGTTCTCGGCAAAACCACTCTCTATTACCCTGTCCATCTGCACTATTGCCTCGTAAACGAGCTTCGCTGCTTTAATGCTCTCACGCCCCATCTCTAGGATTACGTCCTTTATCTCGGCCGGAACGTTAGAGGGGCTCTTCACGAGGAGCCACTTGGCGGTGTCCTCAGCAGAGTCAGCGACCTTGTCCTGCATGTGAAGGTATATGAGGACGTCCTCCCTTGCGACCGCCATCATGAGCTTTGAGCTGAGTGAATCACGGATTTCTTCCTTTATTCTGTCGGCGACGTCCTCAAGCCGATCAACCTCGATTGCGAGCTTTTCCATCTCTTCTGTGTTCCCATCGTGCCAGGCCTGAAGGGCCTTTTCAAGCGTTTCAACCGTTTGGATGACCACTTCCGCGTGCTTTATCAGGGGTTTGAATGGGCTCTTTGCAAAGAGCTTAGTCCATACCTGCATGATATCACCCCACGAGCATTAAGACCTTGAATATGACGGCGCTGATTAACCCGGCGACCGGGACGGTAACGAACCACGAAATTATTATGTCCTTGACGATGTCTTTGTTTATTGCCTTTACTCCCCTCGCAAGGCCTATTCCTATGACCGCCCCAACGACGGTGTGGGTTGTCGAGATTGGCAGCCCTAACCAGCTCGCGACCAAAACAACGGTGGCCGCTGAGAAGTCTATCGTGAAGCCACGCGTGTTCGTAAGCTCGGTTATCTTTTTGCCAACGGTCTCCATGACGCGGTAACCGTAGGTGGCAACACCAACGGCTATGCCGAGACCTCCAAGGGCCAGAATCCACCTTGGAACAGGCACCTTCATTCCAGCCATCCCCATCGTGGCGACTGCGTAAACGGCCGCAACAGGGCCAATGGCGTTTGCGACGTCGTTGGCACCGTGGGCGAGGGCGACATAGCAAGAGGTAACCACCTGCGCTTTCCTGAAAATCGCTTCAACACCGATGTAGGGGTCGTCCATGGGGAATTTGACCCGTATTATGGTGTAGGTTATCAGAAAAACGATGAAACCCACAGGAATCCCATAGAAAAGGAAGCCCGTCTTGATGTCATTCCCATGGAGAACCTTGAGGTAAAACATCGTCCCGATTGTAACGAACGCCATACCAATCCAGAATGGCGACCATATCCGAGCGCTCTTGACTGGATCTTTCGTCTCAAAGATACTCTTTGTGAATATCTTGAATATAAAGTATGCCATTATGGCACTGGCTATCGGTGAGAGGATCCAGCTGAGGACGATCTGGGCCATTTTACCCCAGTTAACGATTTCCATTCCTGCATAGGCGATACCGTAACCAGCGATTCCTCCGACTATTGAGTGTGTCGTAGAGACCGGCAGACCGAACTTTGTCGCTATTATGAGCCAAATCGTCGCGGCCAGGAGCGCCGCTACGGAGCCGTAAACGAGGACGTTTGGGTCGGTTATCATGGATGGGTCGAGGATGCCCTTCCGTATCGTCTCGGTAACGCTCTTTCCAAAGAAGTAAGCCCCCACAAACTCAAGGAGCCCTGCTATCACAACCGCCTGCTTTGGTGTTATCGCACCGGCGCCAACGGCCGTGCTCATGGAGTTAGCGGCGTCTTGTTATCACATGGATCCACTGTTATCACCGGGGACAGCTAAAATGACTAAAATAAATATCTTGCCGCAGTAGAGTATAGATGGCAATATAGACTAAATAGTTGGCAATAGAAAATATAGATCAAGAGCGGACAACCTGAGTTCCAGTCTTGCCCTCAAGCGCCTCAACAGCTCTGTCGAGTGAGGCTATTATTGCCCTCTCGCCACCCCACTCCATGAACCTGATCACTGCGAGAACCTTTGGCCCCATGCTGCCCTTCTTGAAGTGTCCCTCCTCGTAGTAGAGCTTGAGCTCCTCGACGGTGACCTTTCCGAGCCACTTCTCGTCGGGCTTCCCGAAGTTTATGGCCGCGCCGTTGACGTCAGTGAGTATCATGAAGATGTCCGCGTTCACCTCCTCGGCAAGTCTCTCCCCCGCCAAGTCCTTGTCTATGACGGCCTCGACGCCCTTAAGCTGGCCGTCCTCCTCGATGACGGGAACACCACCGCCGCCGCTGGCTACAACTATGAAGCCTTTCTCCACGAGATCTTGAATAACTGGAGCTTCGACATGCCCTTTGGGATCTGGACTTGGAACAACGCGCCTCCAGCCCCTACCTGCGTCCTCTATCACAGTCCAGCCCTTTTCCTTCGCCAGCTTCTTTGCCGTTTCTTCATCATAGAAAGGACCGACCGGCTTGCTTGGATGCTGGAAGGCGGGATCGTTCTTGTCCACGATCGTCTGGGTTACTATCGTTGCCACTGGCCTCTCAATCCCGCGGGCGCGGAGCTCATTGACCAGAGCCTGCTGAATCATGTAGCCTATCTGCCCCTGTGTCATTGCCCCGGCAACGTCCATGGGCTGAGCCGGTATGCCGTGAACCTGCTGGCCAGCGTCCATGTGGAGGAGTAAAGCGCCGACCTGAGGGCCGTTGCCGTGAGTAATGACTACCTCATATCCTTTTTCAATTATATCGGCTATCTGCTTGGCCGTCCTTTTAACGTTCTCCATCTGCTCCTCGTAGGTTCCCTTTTGACCTCTCTGAAGGATTGCGTTACCGCCAAGTGCTATAACAACTCTCTTCATATCCATCACCTCCGGGATGAATGATTCCGCACTTGAGAATAAAAACGTTCGTTAGATGCCAACGATGTTCACTTGAAAAAAGTTCGGCCCATTTATGTTCTAATTTACAAACATAAAGGATAGTGAAGGTCTTTAGTTCATAAGTACCACTCCCAAAAGCTTCCAAGCCCGAGCCTCTCAAGCGTCCTCATCACGCCCAGCGCTATCCCCTCAACCTCTATTCCGCCGGGGAGCTTGTAGGCGTCGCCGACGACGTAAACATCTCTTATCGGAAAATCTTCAACCACCTGCCCGCTCGCGACCCTGTTAACGGGGTTTCCGTCCAAATACGTCTGAATCAGCAGGATTTCTCCCTCCTCGTTGAGGTTCGGGAAGATTCTGTAGATGTCCTCTATCCCCTTCCTCCGCTCGGCCTTCACGTTCCTGCTTTGCAAAGCGTGGTGGAGCATTATCAGGGTGTAGCCCTCTTTAGCTAGCTCTGGGCTGAGCGATGAGGGCTCGTTGTAGCCGTTTATTCTCTCGGTATCGAGGGTGAAGACGATGGTGTTGCCTATCCTCTGGTTACCTTTCAGGGCGACGTTGTACTTTATCCCCTCGCTCGGCTTTAGTGAATCTACCCGCTTGAGGTAGTCGCGGTCGAAGTTGTCCCTGCCGATCAGCTCGACGGTTTCCTTTATGCCGACGTTTGAAATCAGCACGTCGTAGGGGAACTCTTCACCGCCGGCCGTGACTACTTTCTTTGAGTCGGCATCAATCTCAACTGCCTTCTTTCTCGTGAGTATCTTCCCGCCGTTTTCCGTTACTGTCCTCGCGAGCTCTCCGGTCAGGGCCTTACAGCCGCCCTTAATCAATCCGGGCCCGCCCCATTTCAGCGTGGCCTTGATCTCCTTCGCCAGCTCCAGAGCCGGAACGTCTAAAACGCTGTCGGCCCAGCCGAGGAAACTCTTGATGAAGAGGTCAACGAACTCGTTGTCGCCTATCTTTTCCCGAATCCACTCGCGCCCGCTCATCCCGACCTCTTCCCCAGCTGGGAGCTTGTTCCTTTTAATGTCGCTCAGCAGCTTCATGGCTCTGGCTTTCTCTCGGAAACTTAGGTACTTCCATCCTTCCGTGTAGGGGAAGGTCTTTCCCTCGTAGAAGATCATGCCCTTTGGCCGGGAGTTCACGATTTGAACATCCGCACCGAGGAGCTTGAGGAGATGGGCCAGAGGCCCGTCCTCTCCGTGCGGGAGCATGTGGAAGGCACCAGTGGAGAGGCCGAAGCCCCTGTAGGGAAGGTTCGCGAACCTGCCGCCGATCCTCGGGGACTTTTCGAGAACGGTAACCTCATAGCCATTCTTGGCGAGAAATGAAGCAGTCAGAAGGCCTCCG